>RCUK01000061.1_pt1 | contig 139751 bp, 134 predicted proteins | sample 2166381 | NCBI WGS metagenome assembly RCUK01 (sample SAMN09932809, study PRJNA488358) | compost metagenome | isolation source: compost soil in an enriched community | place: Germany: Experimental Botanical Garden | reverse complement strand
TGAAGCAGAAAAACGCCGCCACGCCCACGCCCGACTTGATCAGCGGCAGGAAGATGGTCAGGAAGAAGCGCGGAAACGAATAGCCGTCGACGTAGGCGGTCTCGTCGATTTCGCGCGGCACGCCCGACATGAAGCCTTCAAGAATCCACACGGCCAGCGGCACGTTGAACACCAGGTGCGCCAGCGCCACGGCCAGGTGCGTGTCCATCAGCCCGAATGAACTGTATAGCTGGAAGAAAGGCAGCAGGAACACCGCGGGCGGCGTCATCCGGTTGGTCAACAGCCAGAAGAACACATGCTTGTCGCCGATGAAGCGGTAGCGCGAAAACGCGTAGGCGGCCGGCAGCGCCACGGCCAGCGACACCACCGTGTTGATGACGACGTAGATCAGCGAGTTGATATAGCCGGAGTACCAGGCCGGATCGGTGAAGATCGTGCGGTAGTGCTCCAAGGTGAAGTCGCGCGGCCACAGCGTCAGCGTGCTGACGATCTCGGTGTTCGTCTTGAACGACATGTTCAGCATCCAGTACAGCGGCAGGATCGCGAACAACAGGTACACGGTCAGGAAGATGCCGCGCCACCACGCCTTGTTCTCACGCATTTGCACGCTCCTCGTCGACGCCGCCGGTCGTGCCGGCGCGCTGCATCCAGTTGTAGAGGATGAAGCACAAGAGCAGGATGATCAGGAAGTAGATGATGGAAAACGCCGCCGCCGGCCCCAGGTCGAACTGTCCCACCGCCTTCTGCGTCAGGTACTGGGAAAGAAAGGTGGTGGCGTTGCCAGGCCCGCCGCCCGTCAGCACGAAGGGCTCGGTGTAGATCATGAAGCTGTCCATGAAGCGCAGCAGCACCGCGATCATCAGCACGCCGCGCATCTTGGGCAACTGGATGTAGCGGAACACGGCGAAGCGCGATGCGCCGTCGATGCGGGCGGCCTGATAGTAGGCGTCGGGAATCGCCCGCAGGCCCGCGTAGCACAGCAGCGCGACCAGCGGCGTCCAATGCCACACGTCCATGATCAGCACGGTCACCCAGGCGTCGAAGTCGTTGCCCGTGTAGTTGTAGTCCACGCCCAGCCATGACAGCGTGGCGCCCAGCAGGCCGATATCGGTGCGGCCGAACACCTGCCAGATCGTGCCCACGACGTTCCACGGGATCAGCAGCGACAGCGCGATGATCACCAGCACGGCCGAGGCCCGCCAGCCGCTGGCGGGCATCGACAGGGCCAGCAGGATGCCCAGCGGAATCTGGATGGCCAGCACCGCGAACGAGAATCCGATCTGGCGGAACAAGGCGCCATGCAATTCTTCGTCCTGCAGCACGGCGGCAAACCACTCCGTGCCGACGAAGACGCGGCGATCGGGCGAAATGATGTCCTGCACCGAATAGTTGACGATGGTCATGAGCGGCAGGATGGCCGAGAACGCCACGCACAGCACGACGGGCAAGACCAGGAACCAGGCCCGGTGGTCTACGGGTTTCATCGGATCAGCTCCTCGTCGCGGTAGAAGCAGGTATGCGGATTCAGGACGGACAGCCACACCGTGCCGCCGGCCGCCGTGGGGACGGCACTGCTGCCCAGCCGCGCGCGCACCGGCGTGCCTTCGAAGTCGGCCACCAGCAGCGTATAGGTGCCCACGTCCTGCACGCGGTCCACGCGCATGGGCACGGCCCCCGGCGCGCCGGGCTCGGTCACGCGCAGGTATTCGGGGCGCACCCCCAGCTTGACCGGACCGGCCTCGGCCAGCTTCGCGGCCATGGGCGCCGGCACGCCCTGGACGCGGGTCTGCCCCACCGACAACGCCCCCTCGTCCCACTGCGCGGGCAGGAAGTTCATGCCGGGCGAACCGATGAAGTGGCCCACGAAGGTGTGCGCGGGGCGCTCGAACAGGTCATCCGCGCTGCCCACCTGAACGGCCCGCCCCTGCGCCATGACCATGACCTGATCGGCGAAGGTCAGCGCCTCGGTCTGGTCGTGCGTCACGTAGATGAGCGTCAGCTTGAACTCGTGGTGGATCTCTTTGAGCTTGCGCCGCAGTTCCCATTTGAGCTGCGGATCGATCACCGTGAGCGGCTCGTCGAACAGAATGGCGGAGACGTCGCTGCGCACGAGCCCGCGGCCCAGCGAGATCTTCTGCTTGGCGTCGGCCGTCAGGCCGCTGGCGCGCCGGTCCAGCACGGCGGACATCTCCAGCATCTCGGCGATGCGGCCCACGCGCTCGCGGATGCGGTCGGGCGGAACGCCGCGGTTGCGCAGCGGAAAGGCCAGGTTGTCGGCCACCGTCATGGTGTCGTAGACCACCGGAAACTGGAACACCTGCGCGATATTGCGCGCCTGCGGCGTCTTGCCGGTGACGTCCTGGCCGTCGAACAGGATGCGGCCGTGCGAGGGGCGCAGCAGGCCCGACACGCAATTGAGCAGCGTGGTCTTGCCGCAGCCCGACGGCCCCAGCAAGGCATAGGCGCCGCCGTCGCGGAAGGTGAACCTGAGCGGCAGCAGCGCGTAGTCCTCATCGCGCTTCGGATCGGCCACATAGGAATGGGACAGGTCCAGCTCGATCTGCGCCATCAGGCCACCTCCCCGGCGCCCTGGGGCTGCCGCGGCGCGGCCAGCAGCGCGCCATCGGCGCCAAAGGCGTAGGTCTGCGCGGGGTCGAAATAAAGCTGCACGCGCTGGTCCAGGGTGTAGCGGTGCACGCCCGGCAACTGCGCCACCACGTCGCCCGCGGCCGTGGCCGCGTGCACGAAGGTATCCGACCCCGAAATCTCGGCCAGCTTGACCACGCCCGGCAGGCCGATATGCCCGGGGCGCGGCTCCACGTCCAGCGCGCCCGCCCGCAGCCCGGCCGTGATGTCCGCGTCCGCGCCAGCCGGCAGCGCGCGCTCCACGGCGATATCGCCTTGCAGCACGAATCCGGACTGCGTGCGGCGGGCGGCATACAGGTTCATGGGCGGATCGCTGAAGGCGCGCGCCACCCGAATGGAATTGGGCCGGTGAAAGACCTGGGCCGTGGGGCCGTATTGCAGCAGTTCGCCCGCGTCCAGCACGGCGGTATGGCCGCCCAGCAACAGGGCCTCGCCCGGTTCGGTGGTGGCGTAGACGACGGTCGAGCGGCCCTCGGCGAACAGCTCGGACAGTTCATCGCGCAATTCCTCGCGCAGCTTGTAGTCCAGGTTCACCAGGGGTTCGTCCAGCAGGATCAGCGGCGCATCCTTGACCAGCGCGCGGGCCAGGGCCACCCGCTGCTGCTGCCCGCCGGACAGTTCCGACGGATAGCGCTGCAGCAGATGGTCGATGTGCAGCCGCGCCGCCATGGCCTGGACTTTTGCGCCGACATCGGCCGCGCCGCGCAGCTTCAAGGGCGACGCGATGTTGTCGTAGACCGTCATGGACGGATAGTTGATGAACTGCTGGTACACCATCGCGACATTGCGCTGGCGGACCGGCATGCCGGTGACATCGGCGCCGTCGGCCAGCACGCGGCCCTCGGTGGGCCGGTCCAGCCCGGCCATGATGCGCATCAGCGAGGTTTTGCCGGCCAGGGTGGCCCCCAGCAGCACGGTCATGGCGCCCGGAACCGGGGCCAGGCTCATCGGATACAGGTGCGTTTGCGAGCCGGCGCGCAAACCTATCCTGTCCAGGTTCAGCTGCATCTAGTCTCCTCTACCTACTAATACGTCCCTGTTTTTTCTACGGACTTCGGTATTCGGTACAGCGTCCCGACCTGCGCTCATGCGGGCAACACGATGAGCATACTCTTTCAGATGGCTTTCGTTTTTTGTGCGTTTTACTGAAGAAGCGAACAAAAAACAATCTTGCAGTGCGTCATTATTTTTCGCTTTTGTTGTTTTATGATGCGAACATGACACTGAATCCTCGCCAGAGCGCCTTGATCGAAATGGTGCGAGCCCAAGGCTCCGCTTCGATCGAAGAGCTTGCCAAACATTTCGACGTCACGCTGCAGACCGTGCGGCGCGACGTCAACATCCTTTCGGAAGCCGGCCTGCTGTCGCGCTTCCATGGGGGTGTGCGCATCGAAGCGTCCACCATCGAGAACATCGCCTACCGCAAGCGCCAGGGGCTGCATGCCGCCGGCAAGCAACGCATCGCCGAGGCCGTGGCCCGCGCCGTGCCGGACGGCTGTTCGCTGATCCTGAACATCGGCACCACCACCGAGGCCATCGCGCGCGCGCTGTTGCGCCATCGCGGCCTGCGCGTCATCACGAACAACCTGCACGTGGCGGACATCCTGTCGGACAACCCGGACTGCGAAGTCATCGTGGCCGGCGGCGTGGTGCGTTCGCGCGACCGCGGCATCGTGGGCGAAGCCACGATGGATTTCATCCGCCAGTTCAAGGTGGATATCGGCCTGATCGGCATTTCCGGCATCGAGGCCGACGGCACCCTGCGCGACTACGACTTCCGCGAGGTGCGTGTGGCCCGGACCATCATCGAACAGTCGCGCGAGGTCTGGCTGGCGGCCGACAGCAGCAAGTTCAAGCGCCAGGCCATGGTGGAACTGGCGCATATCTCGCAGATTGACCGGTTTTTCACCGACGCGCATCCGCAGGAACCGCTGGCCCAGGTACTGCTCGATTCCGGCGTGCGCTGCGACGTCGCGGCAGCGCCGCATCCCCCAAAACCCACGCCCTGACCGAAGCGCCGGACCGGCCCCGAGCCCCGTCCGGCATGCCGTCACGACATCCGAAAGCTACCTCGCGGCGCCGCCGCCACCAACGACATGAACCAACCGCTAGCCTCCGTCACCCCGCCCGACCGCAACCGCCTGCTGAACACGCTGGACAACACGCATTCCTGGGACGTCATCGTCATCGGCGGCGGCGCGACCGGCCTGGGCACCGCCGTGGATGCCGCCTCGCGCGGCTACCGGACGCTGCTGATCGAAGGCGCGGACTTCGCCAAGGGCACGTCCAGCAAGGCCACCAAGCTGGTCCACGGCGGCGTGCGCTATCTGGCGCAAGGCAACGTGAGCCTGGTGCGAGAGGCGCTGCATGAACGCGGCCTGCTCAACCGCAACGCGCCACATTTGGTGTGGCCGCTGGGCTTCGTGGTGCCCGCCTACAACATGCTGGACCAGCCCTTCTACGGCGTCGGCCTGAAAATGTACGACATGCTGGCGGGCAAGCTGAACCTGGCCCCCAGCCGCTGGCTGTCGCGCCGCGAAACGCTGGCCAACGCGCCCACCCTGTCGGAAAGCGTGAACGGCCGCAGCCTCAAGGGCGGCGTGCTGTACTACGACGGCCAGTTCGACGACGCGCGCCTGGCCATGAGCCTGATGCGCACGCTGTTCGACCTGGGCGGCACGGCGGTGAACTATGTGCGCGCCACCGGCCTGACGTCCACGGGCGGCAAGGTGGACGGCGTGACCGCGCAGGACGTGATCGGCGGCGCGAGTTTCACGCTGCGGGCGCGCTGCGTCGTCAACGCCACGGGCGTGTGGGTGGACGCCGTGCGCCGCATGGAAGACAAGAATGCGCAGACCATGGTGGCGCCCAGCCAGGGCGTGCACCTTACCTTGCCGCACGACTTCCTGCCGGGCAAGCGCGCCATCCTGATTCCCAAGACCGACGACGGCCGCGTGCTGTTCGTGGTGCCATGGAACGGCCACACCATCGTGGGCACCACCGACACGCCGCGCGACAACCTGCCGCTGGATCCGGAAGCCGGCGCGCAGGACGTGGACTTCATCCTGAGCACCGCGGCGCGCTATCTCAGCCGCAAGCCCACGCGCGACGACGTCACCAGCGTCTGGGCGGGCTTGCGCCCGCTGGTCAAGGCCACGGGCGAAGCGTCCACCAAGAAGCTGTCGCGCGAACACACGATCCTGGTGTCTAAGGCCGGCCTGGTGACGGTGACGGGCGGCAAATGGACGACCTACCGCCGCATGGCGCAGGACGTGGTGGACACCGCGATCCAGCACCAGTTGCTGACGCAGGCCTCTTGCCGCACCGAATCGCTGCCGTTGCACGGCGCCGCGGGGCTGGCGCCGTCGCAAGAGCACGCCGGCACGCCGGACAGCTATTACGGCAGCGATCTCGCCGCGCTGAAGGCCCTGCCGGGCGCGGACCGCATGCTGATCAAGGCCAGCGGCCTGTCGGAAGCGCATGTGCGTTTCGCGGCACGCTTCGAACTGGCCCGCAGCGCCGAAGACGTGCTGGCGCGCCGCAACCGCGCGCTGTTCCTGGACGCGGAGGCCGCCATGCTGGCCGCCCCGGAAGTGGCGCGCATCCTGGCCGAAGAGTTGGGCCATGACGCCGCCTGGCAACAACGCACCTTGCACGACCTGGCCATTGTCGCGGCGAACTACCGCCTTAAATAGTTCCTACGGCACGCGCAGCGGGCTGTCCCCGATCATTTTTTCGAATACGCGCAGAAGATCGGGATCGAATTTCGATCCCGCTTCCCGGTTCAGGATGCCCATGATCTGCGCATGCGTGCGCGCCGGGTGATAGGGGCGCGCATCGCCCAGGGCATCGTAGGAATCCGCCAGCGACACGATGCGCGAATGCAGCGCAATGCCATGCCCGGACTGGCCCGCCGGATAGCCCGAGCCGTCGAAGTGTTCGTGATGGTGGCGTACCGTCAGCGCGATCAGCTCGCGTCGCGGCATGTCGGTTTGCAGGATGATGTCGGCGCCGACCGCCGCGTGCGCCTTCATGATTTCCCAATCGTCCTTGTTCAGGCGCTTGGGGGAATGCAGCACGCGGTCGGGTGTACCGATCTTGCCCACGTCGTGCAGCCTTGCGGCAATGGCGACTACATCCTGCTCATCTTGCGGCAAGCCACAGGCCCGGGCCAATGCAACGCTCAGCGCGGCGACTCTGGCGCAATGCCGGCCGGTGGCCGGGTCTCGCGCCTGCATGGCGGCGAACAGCGCCGCCTCGCAGGAATTTTCGGGGAATACGGGTACGTCGGAAGGCATCGGGAAAAGCGCGCGCGGTGGCGGCGCAACGGCGCGCGGGTGTCGGAAAGGCGGGATTCTGACACACGGCCAGACGGTCCGCCGGCTCGGCCCGAATCCCGGGCGGCGCGGAACCTGGCGCGGCGGACGCCCTGCCCGCCCGGCGCCGATTTCAAGCGATCATCGGTCCTTCAGCCGCGCCAGCAGCGCTTCGGCCACCCCGACGGACGAAGCCGGATTCTGCCCCGTGATCAGCAGTCCGTCGCTGACCACGTGCGGCTGCCAGTCCGGACCGCTGCTGTACAGGCCGCCCAATTTCTTGAGCTCGTCCTCGACCAAAAACGGCACCACGTCGGTCAATTGCACGGCGGCCTCTTCCGCGTTGGAGAATCCCGTGACCTGTCTGCCCTGCACCAGCGGCTTGCCATCGGCGGTCTTGGCGTGGCGCAGGACGCCGGGCGCATGGCACACGGCCGACACCGGCTTGCCCGCCGCCAGCATGGTCTCGATCAGCGAGGCGGACTTGGCATCCTCCGCCAGGTCCCACAGCGGTCCGTGCCCTCCCGGGTAGAACACCGCGTCATAATCGGCCGCCTGCACATCGGCCAGCAGGCGCGTGGAAGCCAGCAGGCGCTGCGCCTCCGTGTCCTGCCGGAAGCGGCGCGTGGCGTCGGTCTGCGCGTCCGGGTCATCGCTCTTGGGGTCCAGCGGCGGCTGCCCGCCATGGGGTGAAGCCAGCGTCACCTTGGCGCCCGCGTCGGCGAACGCGTAGTACGGCGCCGCGAACTCCTCGAGCCAGAAACCCGTCTTGCGGCCCGTGTTGCCCAGCGTGTCGTGGGAAGTCAGTACGATCAGGATATTCATGTTGCGCTCCGTTCGTCAGGACCGACCCGCACGATGCGTTTGCCGGCGTTTTCGCCCTTCAGCAGCCCGATCAGCCCGCGCGGGGCGTTTTCCAGGCCGTCGACCACGTCTTCCCGGTACTTGATGCGGCCTGCCTTGATCAGGCCTTCCATCGCTTCGCGGAACTCTCCATAACGGTGCGCGTATTCGTTGAAGATGATGAACCCCTGCATCTTGAGCCGCTTGGTCAGGATGGTGCGCATCAGCAATGCCAGGCGGTCCGGCCCCTCGGGCTGGCTGGTGGCGTTATAAGCCGAGATCAAGCCGCAGACCGGCACGCGGGCGCGCGCGTTCAGCAGCGGCAGCACCGCGTCGAAGACGGCGCCGCCCACGTTCTCGAAGTACACGTCGATGCCTTGCGGGGCCGCGCGGGCAAGACGCCCGGGCAGGTCCGGCGCCTTATGGTCCAGGCAATCGTCGAAGCCCAGTTCATCGACCACATAGCGGCATTTGTCCGCGCCGCCCGCGATGCCCACGACCTTGCAGCCGTGGATCTTGGCGATCTGGCCCACCACCGCGCCCACCGCGCCGCTGGCGGCGGCCACCACCACGGTCTCGCCGGCCTTGGGCTGCCCGATATCCAGCAGGCCCATGTAAGCGGTGAAGCCCGGCATGCCCAGCACGCCCAGAGAATACGAAGGGTTCTGGGGATGAGCGCCCAGGCGCAGCAGGCCGGCGCCGTCGGACACGGCGTAGTCCTGCCAGCCGGACTGCGCCAGCACCCATTCGCCCGGCTGGTACTGGGGATGATTGGACGCCACGACCCGCGTGACGGTGCCGCCCACCATGGGCTCGCCGATCTGCACCGGTTCCGCATAGGACGGGGCATCGCTCATGCGGCCGCGCATATAGGGATCGAGCGACAGATACACGGTGCGCAGCAGCACCTGGCCGGGGCCGGGCTGCGGCACCTCGCTCGTTTCCAGGCGGAAATCGCTGTCGGCGGGCTCTCCACGCGGGCGCGCGGCCAGCACGATACGGCGGTTGATCAAAGACGATTGCGGCATGACGTCCAGCCTCCTGGGAAGCCGCCCGGGCCTGCTCCGGCATGATCCGGGTGGCGGTGTGGGGAATCGGTCCATTACACCATCGATGCCCCGCCGCCCAGTTTGTAACCCTGATGGCCGCCCCCCTTTTAATTAATTAAGTCCTTAATTAGAATCGACGCCATGTGTCCCGTCCCGCCTCCCCCTTCCCGCCGTCCAGGCCGTCCGCCGCGGCCCGACAACGCAGCCGCACGCGCCAGGCTGCTGGATCTGGCCACCGGCATGTTCGCCGCGCAGGGCGTGGCGGCCACCACCATTGCCCACATCGCGCAGCGCGCCGGCGTCACGCCGGCCATGCTGCATTACTACTTCAAGAGCCGCGACCAGTTGATCGACGCCGTCGTGCTCGAACGCATCGTGCCCGTCATCGGCTTTGTCTGGGCGCCGGTGCCGCTCACGGCCGAGCCGGAACCCGATCCCGATCCCGCCGCCGCCGCGCGCCGCTTCGTCACCGAAATCGTGAACCGGCTGGTGCAAAGCGCCACCGATAAGCCCTGGCTGCCTTCGCTATGGATGCATGAAGTGGTCAACGAAGGCGGCCAGTTGCGCGAACGCGTGCTGCGCCATCTGCCTTCGGACCGGCTGCAGGCGTTCGCCGGCCAGATCGCGGAATGCCAGCGCCACGGCGCCATCACGGCGGGCGTCGAACCGCGCCTGGTGTTTCTGTCCATCCTGGGCCTGACCTTGCTGCCGCTGGCCACTTCCAACCTGTGGCGCCGCATCTGGCAGGGGGATCCCGTGGCGCAGTCCATCGGCAACGAGGCGATCGCCGCCCACGCCATCGCCATGCTGACGGGCGGCCTGTTCGCGCCGCCCGGCCCGCCCAGTCCATCGCCTTCAGGACGCTGATCATGCGCACCCTACCTTCCCTGTCCGCCGCTGCCCTGATCCTTCTGCTGGCCGCCTGCGGCAATAACGAGCCGGTTTTCTACCAGGGCTATGTAGAGGGCGATTACGTCTACGTCGCCTCGTCCGAGGCGGGCCGCCTGGACGCGCTGGCCGTGCGTCGCGGCCAGCAGGTTGGCGCCGACGCCCCCTTGTACGCGCTGGAAGCCACCCGCGAGACCGCGGCGCGCGACCAGGCCAGCGCGGAACTCGCGGCGGCCAGCGCCCAACTGGAAGACATCGCCACCGGCAAGCGCCCGCCCGAAGTCGACGTCAGCCGCGCCCAGCTTGCGCAGGCGGAAGCCGCCAGCCGCCGTTCGGCCGCGCAACTGCAGCGCGACAACGCGCAATTCCGCATCGGCGGCATCGCGCGATCCCAGCTTGACGACAGCCGCGAGCAGGCGCAATCGGACGCGGCGCGCGTGCGCGAACTGAAGGCCCAACTGGAAGTGACTCGGCTTCCCGGCCGCGACGAGCAGCGGCGCGCGCAGGCCGCCCAGGTGGAGGCCGCGCGCGCAGCGCTCGCGCAGGCGGAATGGACGCTGGCGCAGAAGCGGCTGGCGGCGCCCGCCGCGGGACGGGTGTTCGACACTATGTACCGCGAAGGCGAATGGGTGCCGGCGGGCAGCCCGGTCGTCAGCCTGCTGCCGCCGGGCAACATCAAGGTGCGCTTCTTCGTGCCCGAAACCGTGGTGGGATCGCTGAAGGCGGGGCAGCAGGCCAGCCTGCGCTGCGACGGCTGCGGCGATCCGATAGCGGTCCGCATCGATTTCGTGTCCGACCAGGCCGAATACACGCCGCCGGTCATCTACAGCCGCGAGAACCGCAGCAAGCTGGTCTTCATGGTGGAGGCCCGGCCCGCGCCCGACGCCGCGGCGCGCCTGCATCCCGGCCAGCCGGTAGAGGTCACGCTGCAATGAGCGCGCCCGCCGACGGCAGCCTGGTCATCGACGTCCAGGGCCTGAACAAGCATTTCGGCGACAAGCACGTCGTCAACGATGTGTCGCTGCAGGTGCGCGAAGGCGAGATCTTCGGCTTCCTGGGCCCCAACGGCAGCGGCAAGACCACCTGCATCCGCCTGATGTGCGGCCTGCTGACGCCCGATTCGGGCAGCGGCACCTGCCTGGGCTACGACATCGTCCGCGACAGCGCCCAGATCAAGCGGCACGTGGGCTACATGACGCAGAAATTCTCTTACTGGGACGACCTGACCATCCGCGAGAACCTGGACTTCGTCGCCCGCATGTACGGCATGCCGCAGCGCGCGCAGACCGTGGACCGCGCCCTGGAAGACCTGGGGCTGCAGAGCCGGGCCGGGCAGTTGACGGGTTCGCTGTCGGGCGGCTGGAAGCAGCGGCTGGCCCTGGCGGCCTGCCTGCTGCATCAGCCGCGCCTGCTGCTGCTGGACGAGCCCACCGCCGGCGTGGACCCCACGGCGCGGCGGGACTTCTGGGAGCAGTTGCACGAACTGGCCGCGCGCGGCATTTCGGTGCTGGTCAGCACGCACTACATGGACGAGGCCGAACGCTGCCACAAGCTGGCCTATATCTCCTACGGCAGGCTGCTGACGCAGGGCACGGCCGACGAGGTGATCGCCGAACAGCATCTGACCACCTGGGCCATCCACGGCCACAACCTGGTGCCGCTGGGCCAGCGCCTGCGCGGCGCGCCGGGCGTGGACCAGACCGTGGCGTTCGGTTCCGCGCTGCACATCAGCGGACAGGACGCCGCGCTGCTCGAACGCACGCTCAAAAGCGCGATCGAAGGCCAGGACCTGCGACTGGAACGCATCGACACCAGCCTGGAAGACGTCTTCATCTACCTGATGAACCGGTCCACCGACAACTTCGCGGGCAAGCCATGATTTCCCGTCTGGAAGGCTTTTCCTGGTCGCGCTGGTGGAGCATGGTCTTGAAGGAGTTCCTGCAGCTTCGCCGCGACCGCGTCACCTTCGGCATGATCGTGGGCCTGCCCATCATGCAGCTCGCGCTGTTCGGCTACGCCATCAACACCGATCCCAAGCAGATGCCCACCGCCGTCATCGCGGCGGACCACAGCCCCTTCACGCGCAGCTTCATCGCGGCGATGAAGTCGTCGGACTACTTTCACATCACCGAGGAACTGGACAACGAGGAAGCCGGGCGCGCGGCGCTGGCCCAGGGCCGGGTGCTGTTCGTGGTGACGATACCGCCGGACTTCACGCGCCGGCTGCTGCGCGGCGAACGCCCGGCGCTGCTGATCGAGGCCGACGCCACCGATCCCATGGCGACCGGCATGGCCATTGGCGCGGCCACGCAACTGACCCAGGCCGTGGCGCAAAAGGACCTGACCGGCCCGCTGGCGGGCCTGGCGGGCGGCCAGCCGCCCTTCGACGTGCGCGTGCACCAGCTCTACAACGAAGAGCAGATCTCGCAATACAACACCGTGCCGGGGCTGATGGGCGTGATCCTGACGATGACGCTGGTGATGATGACCGGGCTGGCCATGACGCGCGAGCGCGAACGGGGCACGATGGAAAACCTGCTGGCGATGCCGGTGCGGCCGATCGAGGTGATGACGGGCAAGATCGTGCCGTACATTGCCATCGGCCTGATCCAGGCGACCATCATCCTGCTGGCCGCGCACTACGTGTTCCATGTGCCCCTCATGGGCAGCCTGCTGTCCGTCTATCTGGCCGCGCTGCTGTTCGTGGCCGCCAACCTGACGGTGGGCATCACGCTGTCGTCGCTGGCGCAGAACCAGTTGCAGGCCATGCAGCTGACCATGTTCTATTTCCTGCCCAACATGCTGCTGTCGGGCTTCATGTTTCCGTTCCAGGGCATGCCGATGTGGGCGCAGTACCTGGGCAACCTGCTGCCGCTGACCCATTTCAACCGCCTGATCCGCGGCATCCTGCTCAAGGGCAACGGCTGGTGGGACCTGTGGCCCAGCATCTGGCCGCTGCTGCTGTTCACCGTGGTCGTCATGACCGCCGCCGTGAAGTTCTACCGCCGCACCCTGGATTGACCCGCCATGCCCCGCCTATCCCGCCTGCTCGCCCCCCTTCCCCTGGCCTCGATGGCGCTGTCCGCATTGTTGCCGGGCTGCGCGGTCGGCCCGGACTTCGCATCGCCCGCGGCGCCGGAGGTGGCGTCCTATACGGCGCAGGCCGAGACCAAGGCCCAGACCCAGGCCGCGCCCGCCAGCGCCGCGCAGCGGTTCCACCCGGACCGGGACATCCCGGCCGAGTGGTGGCGGCTGTTCCATTCCGACGCGCTGGACCGGCTGGTGCGGCAGGCGCTGGACGCCAGCCCCACCCTGGAACAGGCGCGCGCCCGGCTGCGCCAGGCCCAGGAGGACCTGAACGCAGAGACGGGCGGACGCCTGCTGCCGTCGGTCGACGGCAACCTTTCCGTAGCCAGGCAGAAAGTGGACCCCTCCGCCTTCGGCGTGCCGGTGACCGAGCCGCCCCCGCCCTTCACGCTCTACAACGCCTCGATCGACGTGTCCTACACGCTGGACGTGTTCGGCGGCAACCAGCGGGTGCTGGAGGGACTGGCGGCGCAGGTGGATTACCAATCGCACGAAATGCAGGCCGCCCGCATGGCGCTGGCAGCCAACGTGGTCACCGCCGCCATCCGCCAGGCCGACCTGGGCGAACGGCTGGCGGCCACGCGGGAGCTCCTGGCCGCCCAGACCCGCCAGCAGGACATCATGCGGCAGCGCCTGGACGCCGGCGGCATCGCGCTGGCCGATCTGCGCAACCAGGAGCTGCTGGTCGCCCAAACCCGCGCCACGGTGCCGCCGCTGGAGTACCAACTGGCACAGGTGACGCATCAGCTTGCCGCCTATCTCGGCGTGCCGCCCGCCGCGCTGCAATCGGCGCCGCTGCGGCTGGCCGACCTGACCCTGCCGGCCGACGTGCCCACGGGCGTGCCGTCGGCGCTGACACGCCAGCGGCCCGACATCCTGGCCGCCGAAGCCCTGTGGCACAAGGCGTCCGCCGATGTGGGCGTGGCCACGGCCAACCTGTATCCGCAGTTCACGCTGACCGCCAGCTTCGGATCGCAGCGCACCGGCGCGGGCGATCTGGCCGATGGCGTCAATATCTGGAATCTGGGGCTGGGACTGGTGCAGCCGCTGTTTCATGGGGGCGAACTGCGCGCGCGCAAGCGTTCGGCCCAGGCCGCCTACGACGCCGCGGCCGCCAGTTACCAGCAGACAGTCCTGGACGGTTTCCGGCAGGTGGCCGACGCGCTGCGCGCCGTGCAGACGGACGGCGACGCATTCAATGCCTATGACGATGCATGGCGGCGCGCCGACGAAGCGGGCCGGATCGCGGCCGGCCGTTACCAGGCCGGCGGTATCAGCCATCTGAGCCTGCTGGACAGCCAGCGCCAGGTGTTGCAGGCGCGCATCTCCCGCACGGCGGCGGATGCGGCGCGCTACACCGACACGGCCGCGCTGTTACAAGCGCTGGGCGGCGGCTGGTGGAACGAAGCGGGCGCGGCGCCGCCCTGACGCCCGCGTAAACGCAGTCCGGACGGCCATGTCCGAGAATTCGGGTACGAAAGTGTCGTTGTGCGAGGTTTGGGAAACCCTTGTATCCGATGCATCATGCAAGCGCTCAAGCTGCACAGATGTTCACAACGATTCATGAATGACTTATTAGACCTGATCGTCTTCGCTCCCGATGCCGGGCAGCGCGTACGCCGCAGCGACGAATTGGCCGGAATGGGATTTTCGCCGCGATGCTGCGAAGACTCCAATGGACTGTTCCGGCTGTTCCAGACGCGCCGTACCCCGCTGCTGGTGATGCAAGCCGAATTTTCCGATCTTTGCATGGCCGTCGCAGGTCTGCGCGCCATGGATACCACCGCCGGCATCGTCGCCGTTTCCGCCTTCGACTCCCCGGAGAACCGCATCCTCGGCCTGCACTGCGGGGCCGACGCCTGCTTTTCGCTCGATGTCGCCACCGCCGAGATCGCGGCGGCGCTGCAGGCGCTGGTGCGCCGGGTGCCTGCCACCGGCCGCCGCGCGCCCGAGGCCGAACCGCGCGCGCCCGTGCCCGTCCCTGCCGCCGAATCCACCGGCAAATGGCAGTTCCTCGATGCCGCCTGGACGCTCGTCAGCCCGCAGGGCACGCGCCTGTCGCTGACCCAGGCCGAACGGGAGTTCCTGCTGAAGCTGACGGCCTCCCCCGACAAGCGCATGCCCCGCAGCGACCCGCCGGGCGTCGATTCTCGTTCGGGCCGCGAGTCCATGCGCCGCACCGATGTCCTCGTGAGCCGTTTGCGGCGCAAGGCGCAGGACGTGCCCATGGAACTGCCGATCCGCACCGTCTGGGGCTGGGGCTACGCCTTCACCGGAGAGATCTGACGGCCGCGCGCGGGCGTATCATGCGGCGTACGGGGCCGAATCCCGGCGCCCCCTTTTCCGCTGCCGTCACCCCATGGAAGTCTTTGAACGCCTGCAAGCCCTTCTTGCCCAGAACCAGGCGCGCTACCGCCTGCTCGAACACGCCGCGGCCGGCCGTTCCGTCGAGGTCGCGGCCATACGCGGCACCGAGGTCAGCCAGGGCGCCAAGGCGCTGGTCTGCCGCGTGAAGATCTCATCGAACCAGCGCAAGAACGTGCTGGCCGTGTTTCCGGCCGACAAGCAGGCCGACCTGGACGCGATCGCGCGCGCGGCGGGCGGCAAAAAGGCATCGCTGGCCTCCCAGGACCTGGCGCGCGAACTCACCGGATGCGAGATCGGCGCGATCCCGCCCTTCAGCTTCAATCCCGACCTGCTGCTGCTGGTGGATCCCACCCTGCGCGCCCGCCACGATGAAATCGTGTTCAACGCCGGCCGCCTGGACGCCTCCATCCTGCTGAACACGGAAGACTACTTCCGCCTGGCCGCGCCCGAAGAGGCGCCGCTGATCAAGGCCTGAACGCCGACGCCCATGAGGCCACCGTGTCCCGCCCCACGCTGAACCACGGCGCGCGCGCCTCCAACATGCGCTGGCTGATGAGCCTGGCGCACATGGAGCCTTCGCCCGTGAATCCCTGGGTGATGCTGCGCGCGGCTCTGGCCATCGGCCTGCCGTCGGCCGTGGGCATGGCGCTGGACCAGAGCGCCGCCGCCGCGCTGGTGGCGCTGGGCGCGCTGCCCGCCATCACGGGCGACAACGGCGGCCCCTACCGCAACCGCGCGCTTTCCATCGGTTCGACGGTGTTCGGCGGCGCGCTGGGCTATCTGCTGGGCAACCTGGTAGCGGGCCACGGCCTGTGGACCTCGGCCGCGATGATGGTCCTGGTGCTGGCGGCTAGCCTGGTCGGCACGTTCAACAACATCGCCGCCGTGGCCACCCTGCAGTTCGCCACGTATGTCATCGTGGGGTCGAGCCTGACGTCCACCCTGCCGCCCTGGCTGCCTTCGGTGCTGGTGGGCGCGGGCGGCCTGTTCGGCCTGACGCTCACCCTGTCGGGCTGGATCGTCAACCCCATCGCGCCCGAACGCGCCGCGGTGGCGCAGGCCTACCGCAAGCTGGCGGCGATGTTCGCGGCCACCGGCACGTCCCGCCTCATGATCGCGCGCCGCGACATGGAAGCGGCCATGAGCGCCGCCTACGATACCGTGCTGGCCGCGAGAGGCCGCGCGGCGGGTCCATCGCCCCGGCTCGCGCGGCTGGCCGCCCAGCTACAGGCCTGCACGCCGCTGACCAATGCCGCATTGGCGCTGGCGCGCGCCGGCCGCGTGCTGCCGCCAGAATGCGCCCGCGTCATGAATCATCTGGCCGACCGGGTGGAGAACGACGCCGAACCGGACGCGCGCGATGACATCGCCGCGCTGCGCCAGGCCGGCATGCCGCTGCTGGCCGATGCGCTGGCGCAGGCGCAGCCCCTGCTGGACGGCGCCAGGCCTTCCGAAGCCGAGGCGTTCGCCGCCCTGCAACCCGCGCGCCCGCGCACGCCATGGCGCGTGCTGGCGCGCACCTACCGGCCCGGACCGGCGACCGTGCGCTACCTGGTGCGCCTGGGGCTGTGCCTGGCCGCCGCGGAAGCCGTGGCCCTGGCGGCCTCGCTGCCCCGGTCTTATTGGGTGCCGCTGATCGTGGTGGTGGTGTTCAAGCCCAATTTCGGCTCGGTCTTCGCGCGCGCGCTGCAAAGCTGCGCGGGCAGCGTCGTCGGCGTGGCGATCAGCGCGACCGTGCTGGCGCTGGACCGTGGCGGCATCGCCAGTCTGCTCATCGTGGCGGCGCTGGCCGCGTTGCTGCCGTGGTCGATACGGCGCAATTACGGCCTGTTCTCGGCCATACTGCTGCCCATCCTCATGCTGCTGATCGGCGCCCTGCAGCCGGGAAGCTGGCCCATCGCGCTGGCGCGGCTGGTCGACGTGGGCGTCGCCGCGGCCATCGTGCTGCTGGTGGGCTACCTGCCCTGGATGCGCATCGAACGCAACAACCTGGACCATGCCGTATCCACCGCCATCGCAACCCTGGCCGCCTACCTGAACACGGTCTTCCAGGCGGATGCCGCCAACCGTCACGTCCTGCGCGCGCAGGCCTATGCGCGTCTGTCCGACCTGCGCATCGCGCTGCAGCGCGGGCTGTCCGAGCCCCGGCTGGTCAGCCGCCGCGCGCTGGCATGGTGGCCGGTGGAAGTGGCGCTGGAACGCGTGGCCAATGCGATCTCGGACACCGCCTGGCCGCTGCAGGCCGGCCAGGACACGCCCACCGCCGCACAAATCGCCCTGCTGTCCGCCGACCTGAAGCGCATCGCCGCGGCGGTGGAACAGGGCACGCCGATGCCGGCGGACGCCATCGCCGCTCCGGCGCCCGCCTTGCGGGACGTGGCCGCCGAGATCGAAGCCTTGCGCGCAACACTTGCCGGTCCCGATTTCACGGCGGCTCCCGGCCGCGCCACCCCCACATCCACCGCCAACCAGGTCTGAATCATGTGTCTTGCCGTACTGGCCCTGCATTCCCTTCCCGGCATTCCCGTGCTGATCGCCGCCAATCGCGACGAATTCCACGTGCGCCCCACCCTGCCCGCCGCGCAATGGGCCGACGCGCCCGCGATCTACGCCGGCCGCGACGGCCTGGCCGGCGGCACCTGGATGGGCGTGACCAGCCACGGCCGCTACGCGCTGGTGACCAACTTCCGCGAGCCGGGCAGGCATCTGGACAATGCGCCGTCGCGCGGCGCGCTGGTCGAGGATTTCCTGCGCGGTTCTATGGAGCCGCGGGCCTACCTGGCGGACGTGCACCGGACCGGCCAGGCCTATAACGGATTCAACCTGATCGTCGGCGACTCCCGCGAGGCCTGGTACCTGAGCAACCGCGACGGCGGGCCGCGCGCGCTCGCGCCCGGCGTCTACGCGCTGTCCAACCATCTGCTGGACACGCCCTGGCCCAAGCTGGCCCGCACCAAGGCGGCGTTCATGGCCGTGCTGCAAGGCCATCCGCAGCCCGACTTGCCCGCGCTCTACGCCGCGCTGGCCGACCGCAATCCCGCGGACGACGGCGATCTGCCCGCCACCGGTCTGCCCCTGGACCGCGAACGGCTGTTGAGCAGCCCCTTCATCGTCAGCCCGGACTATGGCACCCGCAGCTCTAGCGTGTTGGCGCTGCACGGCGACGGCGCCGGACAGCTGCATGAAAGGCGCTTCGCGCCCGACGGCGCTGTCAGCGGCGAAAGCCGTCTGACGTTTTCCTGGCGCCCCGCCCCCGGCGGCGATATTCTGCAACAGCCGCCTGAAACAATCGGTTGATATCCCAGGCATCGTGACGCGAACTCCGCGCGGGCATGCGGGTCGAACGTCTTGCTTTCGTCCGGCGATGGTTGGCCCGGCACGCCGCCGTCCCGGACATCCTGTCAGGAGAATCCTATGAACAAGAGAATCGAACGCTGCACCATGGCCACCGCCATGGCGCTGGGCAGCATGGCCATCGCGGGAATCCTGTCGACGGCGCAGGCCGGCATGCCGCCGGTGCAGCATCAGGGCCCGGTGGAATACGTCAGCGGCGGCATCGGCATCGACGAATCCGAAGCCATGAAAGCCGCCGCCAGCCATTACCCGCTTGCGCTCACCTTTGCCGCGCAGCGCGACGGCAAGGCGGACTACGTGGCCGATGTCGCGGTCGTGATCCGCGACGCACAGGGCAAGTCCGTGCTGCAGGTGACGGCCGAGGGCCCCTACATGCTGGTGAAGCTGCCGGCGGGCAGCTACAAGGTGTCCGCCACCTACAACGGCAAGGCGCAAGAGCGCGAGGTGTCCGTGCAAGGCGCCGGCACCGTGCGCGCGATGTTCGAGTGGAAGTGAGGAAAGACAGGCGGGGCCTGGCCGCGCGGAAAAGCCGCCCCGCCAGGCTTTAGACGCCCGAGAACAGGATCGCGATGACGAAGCCCACGCTGATCGCCCAGACCAGCGAGCGCAACGCGCCCCAATTTGCCAGGTACATGGCCAGATACCCCAGCCGCACGCCCAGCCAGCAAGCCATCAGGCTGGCCACGTGCGCCGTCGGCGCCTGGTTGTAGAGCGCGAACAACACGGCGGCAAAGAAGAACGGCAACGCCTCGAACGTATTGGTCTGCGCCGCATTGGCGCGCGCGCGCCAACCCTCCTGGCGCGCCAGCCACGCGCGTGGATCGTTGTTGTCGAATTTCCTGCCGCCCGCCTTGGCCACAATCGCCGACACGAACGGCAGCAGCGCCGCCCCCAACATCAGCCACGCGATGGTTTTCATTCTTGACTCCTGTACACACGTTTGCGGGCCGCAAACGATACCGCATCCGTGCCGTCGCGCAGGGATTGGTTCCGGCATGGGGATATAGGCTGATCGAATAGCCTGGCCGCGCTTACACTGAGCGCTTTGCGCGCGCCCCGCCTCCGCCAATGCCCGTCATTTCCCCCTGGTCCGCCCTGTTTCTGGCCGCCGCCATGCTATGGCCGCCGGCCACGCGCCGCTGGGCGCTGGCGCCTCTGGGAGCCGCCTGGGTGTGGGCCTTTTACGAGGGCGTGGTCGATCCCGTGGCGTTCGCCTGGCCCGCGCTGCTGGTGCTGGCCGCGGCGCTTGTGCGCCCGCAAGGCAGTCCTGCCGCGCGCGCCGCCGGGCACGCACTGTTTCTTGCGCTGGCCGCGCTGCTCTTTCTGCATCTGCTGCCCGGATTCCACAACCCGCTGGTGATTGCGCCCGTCCCGCTGAGCGCGGACGCGGTGCCCTTTGGCATGTACCTGAACATGGACAAGCCTCTGGTGGCGTTCTGGGTCGTGCTGGCGTTGGCGCCGCCGATGACGGCCGCCAATCCGCGCGCCACCTGGGCCGCCGCGATCCTGGCGTGCGCGGCCGCGGTGCTGGCATGCCTGGGATGCGCGCTGGCGCTGGGCGTGGTGGGATGGGCGCCCAAATGGCCCGCGTCCGGCTGGCTCTGGCTGATCAACAATGCCTTGCTGGTTACGCTGGCGGAAGAAGCCCTGTTCCGCGGCTATGTGCAGCAGCGGCTGGCCGCATGGTGGGGCCACCGCGCCTGGGGCGCCTGGGCGGCGCTGGCCGTGGCGGCCGTACTATTCGGCCTGGCCCACTACGCGGGCGGCTGGCAATGGATGCTGCTGGCCGGCCTGGCTGGCGCGGCCTATGGCGCCGCGTACAAATACGGCGGCCTGGGCGCGGCGGTATTGGCGCACCTGGGCCTGAACGCGGCGCACTTCGGCTTGTTCACCTATCCGATGCGCGCCGCGCTCTAAGCGCCATGTACACGCTCTGCAGACGCCACGTTCGCGTCATACAGGCGTCGTGCAGGCGTCATGCAGACGCCACGTTCGCGCCATGCGCCATGCATACACCACGCACTCGCCTGCGGCCCCGCAAAACGCGGGCCCGCGAACTTACGCCGGCAGCGCCGGATAGTCCGTGTACCCTTCGGCGCCCGACGCGTAGAACGTGGACGGATTGGGCTTGTTCAGCGGCGCGTTGATTTCAATCCGCCGCGCCAGATCGGGCGTGGCGATGTACGGCACGCCGAACGCCACCGCGTCGGCCTTGCCCGCGGCCACGGCGGCCTCGGCGGATTCCCGCGTATAGCCTTCGTTGGCGATGTACACGCCGCCGAACTCGGCCTTCAGGACCGGGCCCAGGCTGTCGGCGGCTTCATGTTCGCGCACGCACAGAAAGGCGATGCCGCGTTTGCCCAGTTCGCGCGCCACGTAGCGGAAGGTGCCGGCAAGATCCGAGTCGCCCATGGTGTGGATGTCGCCGCGCGGCGACAGGTGCACGCCCACGCGGCCCGCGCCCCATACCGACACGCAGGCGTCGACCACTTCCATCAGCAGGCGGGCGCGGTTTTCGAGAGAACCGCCGTACTGGTCGGTGCGCTGGTTGGTGCTGTCCTGCAGGAACTGGTCCAGCAGGTAGCCGTTGGCGGCATGCACTTCGACGCCGTCAAAGCCCGCTTCCATTGCCATCTGCGCGCCATGGCGATAGGCCTGGACCACGCCCGGGATTTCCGCGGTTTCCAGTGCGCGCGGCGTGACGTAGGCGCGCTGGGGACGCACGTGGCTGACATGGCCCTTGGCCGCGATGGCGCTGGGCGCGACGGGCAGCTCGCCGTCGAGGAACAGCGGATCCGAAATGCGCCCGACGTGCCACAACTGGGCCACGATCAGGCCGTCCAGGTCATGCACGGCGGACGTGACCTTGCGCCAGCCCTTGACCTGTTCGGTCGACCACAGGCCCGGGGTATCGGCATAGCCCACGCCCTGGGGCGTCACGGCGGTGGCTTCGGTCAGGATCATGCCGGCGCCGGCGCGCTGGGTGTAGTACTCGACCATCAGGTCGTTGGGCACGCGGCCGGCGCTGGCGCGCTGCCGGGTCAGGGGCGCCATGACGACGCGGTTGCGCAAGGCCAGGTCGCCAGCGCGCAGGGGTTCAAACAAGCGGTTCATGCAAAATCCTTCCACCCCGGGGTACGGGGCGTTTTGGCGGGTGCGGCGAGTTGCCTACATATCCAGGTTCAGTTGCCGCAGGAACGCGGCAATCACGGATTCATTGCGACGAAAGAAGACCCACTGCCCCACCTTCGTGGCCGAGATCAGACCCGCGCGTTGCAAGACGGCCAGATGCGAAGACACCGTGGACTGGGACAGCCCGCAGCGGTTATCGATGTGGCCCGCGCACACCCCGTGTTCGAAGGTGTGGCCAGGGCTTTCCTCGAAATACGCATGAGGCGTCTTCAGCCACGCAAGGATGTCGCGCCGCACGGGGTTGGCCAGCGCCTTGAGGATGGCGTCGGCGTCGATGCCGGGTTGCGTGCCGATCTGATCGGGGGATGAAGCGGATGCGGTCATATTTGTATATCGCAATTTATCGAATCATATATCGTGAAGAACCGATATATCCTTATGCCCCTGCGGACGTTGAGGCTATTGGCCCCGCTGCGCTTGCCCAGGCTTGAGGCTGTCGGCCCAGTCGCGCGCCAGATCGCGCTGCGCCCGCCAGTTGACCAGCGCGGTGACGGCCATGGCGATGGCCGCCCCCAGCGCCGCCAGCGCCATGTCTTTCTGGGCGTCCCAGATGTCGCCCTGCGTGCCCAGGTAGGCGGCGCCGAGGTCGCCCCCGACAAATTCCGCCGCGCCCCATTCGATCAGTTCGTACAGCGCCGACGTGGACAAGGTCACGTCCAGGGGCAGGAAGTAGGCCCAGAAGCCGCGCACCTCGACCACCCGCAGGAAGATCTCGCGGATGGGATAGGCCAGCAGCAAGCCATACGAAAAATGCACCACCCGATCGAAATTGTTGCGCTCCCAGCCGACCAGGCTGTTGAAGCCATGGCCGGTCAAGGCGCGCCACCACTCGTCGTAGGGCACCAGCGAATAGGTGTAGTGCGCGCCGACGGCATGCAGGCACAGATACAGGAAGATCAGCGTGTACGACACGCGCGAGAACACGAACCAGCGCCGCGTGAAGAACAGCGCGCCGCCGAAGGCCAGCACCAGGACGTTTTCCAGCGCCCAGTCCGCGCGGTCGTGCGGATGGATCGCCAGCGCCAGCCAGAGCACAGCGAACAGCGCCGCCAAAGTGAACAGGTGGCGCCGCCGCGCGTCGGCCACGATCATTCGCCCTGGACGCGGCCACGCAGGCGCTTGACCTCGCCGTGCACCACCTTGCGCTGCACGCGGCGGCGCTGCGATGAGCGGGTGGGCTTGGTCGGGCGGCGCGGCTTGTCGACCTGGATCGCCGAACGCACCATGGCGAGCAGGCGTTCGATGGCTTCGGCGCGGTTCTTTTCCTGGCTGCGAAACGACTGCGACTTGATGACGATCACGCCGTCCTTGGAGATGCGGTGGTCGCTGACGGCGCACAACGCATCCTGGACTTCGGGCGGCAAGCTGGAGGCGCGAACATCAAAGCGCAGGTGAACGGCGCTGGAAACCTTGTTGACGTTCTGCCCGCCCGCGCCCTGGGCGCGGATCATGGTGAACGTCAGGTCGCGTTCGTCGATGTATAGGGAATCTTGGACGTTGAACATAGGCGGGAAGTCTACAACTCCCTCACGCTTTGCGCACGATGGGCGCTCGGCAAGAATGCCCGGCCGGTCCCGCGGTGGGCGTGGCCGGCGCGCGCAAGGCCAACCGCTGGTAGGGTCTTTAGGCGTACATCGGCCGCGGCAAGTAAAATAGTGCGCTTTTGCTCGATTTTCATGGCGCCCTGCCGCCAGATCCTTATGACTTACTCCGCCAAAGAAATCTTCAAGACCCTGCAAGGCGAAGGCGCCCATGCGGGCCGCGCGGCGGTATTTTGCCGGTTTGCGGGCTGTAATCTCTGGACCGGCCGCGAAAGCGACCGCGCCAGCGCCGCCTGCACCTTCTGCGACACCGACTTCATCGGCACCGACGGCGACGGCGGCGGCAAGTTCGCCACGGCGGACCTGCTGGCCGACGCCATTGCCGCGGCCTGGGGCCCCGGCGCCGATGACCGTTATGTGGTCTTCACCGGCGGCGAACCCCTGCTGCAACTGGACGCGCCGCTGCTGGCCGCGGTTCATGCGCGCGGCTTCACCGTGGCCATCGAGACCAACGGCACGATCAAGCCGCCCGCGGGCATCGACTGGATCTGCGTCAGTCCCAAGGGCACGGCGCCCGTCGTCGTGGAACGCGGCAACGAGCTCAAGCTGGTCTATCCGCAGCCCAACGCCCTGCCCGCGGCGTTCGCGCATCTGGATTTCGAGCATTTCTTCCTGCAACCCATGGACGGCCCCGCGCGCGCGGCCAACACCGAGCAGGCCGTCCAGTACTGTATGCAGCATCCGCAATGGCGGCTCAGCCTGCAAACCCACAAATACATAGGCATTCCATGATTTACCCCCACGCCTTGCGGAGCACGCGATGATTTCCGTGACCCGCAGGCTCGAGTTCGACGCCGGCCACCGCATTCCCGATCACCGCAGCCAGTGCCGCAACCTGCACGGCCACCGCTACGTGCTGGAGATCACGCTGACGGGCGACGTGGTGCAGGCGCCGGGCGAGTCCGACAACGGCATGCTGATGGACTTCTCCGAAATCAAGCACATCGCCAAGACCCACATCGTGGACGTCTGGGACCACGCGTTCCTGGTCTTCGAAGGGGACGCCGCCGTGCGCGGCTTTCTGGACAGCCTGCCCGACCACAAGACCGTCGTGCTGGACCGCATTCCCACCGCGGAAAACCTGGCGGCCATCGTCTTCGAAACGCTGGCGCCGCACTACCACGGCCATTACGGCGCGGACCTGCGCCTGACCCGGGTGCGCCTGTACGAAACGCCCAATTGCTGGGCCGACTGCAACGGTTGAGTCTTCCGGGCCAGCGGCGCCGCGGCTGAAAAGCCCTCCCGCTGGCCGTTCGGCGCCGCCTCGGGCGGCGAAGGCCCGGGCGCCAGGCCCGGCATTCCCTGCCCCCTATTTCCCGGTTTTCCATCAGCGGTAAGTCCGCCCCTATTTCCCCAATTGAAAAAATCCATGGAGATATTCGCCATTTTCAATTATTAGTAAGCTAATAGATAGGATACAATCTATTCCATGAACACGCCTTCCGACTCCCAACTCATGGCCACCACCGCAAACCTGATGGTGCTGTCGCGCGCTTATCGCGGCGCCGCCGACAAGGCGCTCGTCGACTATGGCCTGTCGCAGGCCACCGCCTGGCCGGTCATCCTGGCCGGCCGGCTGGGAGACGGCGTGCGCCAGGGCGCGCTGGCCGAGGCGCTGGGCGTCGAGGGGCCGTCGCTGGTGCGGGTGCTGGACCAACTGGTCGCCGCCGGCCTGATGGAGCGCCGCGAAGACGCCCACGACCGCCGCGCCAAGACGCTGCACCTGACCGAAGCCGGCCATGCGCTGCGCGCGCAGGTCGAAGCCGTGCTGGTCGAACTGCGCCGCCGCCTCTTCAACGGCGTGAGCGAAGCGGACCTGGAAGCCTGCGAGCGCGTTTTCGATGTGCTGAAGGTGTCGCTGGGCCGCAGCGGGGCCGGCGCCCACGAGGACACGCGGCCATGAAATTGCCGAACGTCCGCGAAACCATCTTTTCGCTCAAGAGCTACCTGAGCGCCATCATGGCGCTCTATCTGGCTTACAGCATCGGTTTGCCGCGTCCGTTCTGGGCCATGACCACCGCCTATGTCGTGGCCCAGCCCTGGTCCGGCGCCGTGCGGTCCAAGGCGCTGTACCGCCTGGTCGGCACCTTCATCGGTTCCGCCGCCACCGTCTACATGGTGCCGCGGCTGTCGAATTCGCCCGTCATCATGACCGGCGCGATGGTGCTGTGGGTGGGCGCCTGCCTGTACATGTCGGTGCTGGACCGCACGCCGCGCTCGTACCTGTTCATGCTGGCCGGCTACACCGCCGCGATGATCGGCTTTCCCAGCGTGACGGACCCTTCCCTGGTGTTCGACACGGCGCTCGCCCGCGTCGAGGAAATCAGCCTGGGCATCGTGTGCGCCACGCTGATCCACAGCATCGTCCTGCCGCGCGGCCTGGCGCCCGCGCTGACGCTGCAACTGGACAAAGCGGTGCGCGACGCCCGCAACTGGATGCATGACACGCTCAGCGGCAAGAACGCCGAGCAGCGCGACAAGGACCGCCGCGTGCTGGCCAACGACATCACGCAGTTGCGCCTGCTGTCCACGCATGTCCCGTTCGACACCAGCAACCTGCGCTGGACCGCGGGCGCCGTGCGCGCCATGCAGGACCAGATCTCGGCGCTGACGCCGGCCGTCTCGGCCGTGGAAGACCGCATGCGCGCCCTGCAGGCCGGCGGCCGCGCCTTGCCCGAACCCGTGGCGGCGCTGCTGCGCGACATCTCCGAATGGATCAATGCCGGCGCGCAGGCATCGCATGAAACCGCCGTGCGCCTGCGCGCGGCCGTGACGCGGCTGACGCCCGGCATCGACAGCCGCTCAAGCTGGCGCGACGCCCTGCTGGCCAGCCTGATGACGCGGCTGCGCGAGCTCATTGACACCTATGACGAATGCCTGGCCCTGCGCCGCGATATCCGCGCCGGCCTGCAAGGCGCGCCGCTGCGCGCCCCGGTGCGCGCGTCGCGGTCCGCGCGCGATCCCAATTCGGCGCTGCACCGCGACCACGGCATGGCGCTGCTTTCCGCGCTGGCGGCGGGCGTGGCCATTTCGGTCTGCTGCGCGTTCTGGATCGGCACGGCCTGGAGCAACGGCGCCACCGCCGCGCTGATGGCCGCCATCTTCAGTTGCTTTTTCGCGTCCCAGGACAACCCCGTTCCCGGCATCATGCAGTTCCTGACCTACACGGTATATTCGATTCCGCTGTCGGCGCTGTACCTGCTGGGCATCATGCCCGCCATCCATTCGTTCGAGATGCTGGCCCTGTCGATGCTGCCCACCGCCTTCGTGCTGGGCATCTTCATCGCGCGGCCGGCCAGCGCCGGCAAGGCCATGGCCATGCTGTTCGGCTTCCTGGGCACCATGGCGCTGCAGGACACCAACACCGCCGACGTCGTGTCCTTCATCGATACGCAAGTCGCCCAATGCATGGGCGTGGCCACGGCCGCGATCATCGCCGCCATCTTCCGCACGGTCAGCGCCGACTGGAGCGCGCGCCGCATCCAGGCCGCCAACTGGAAAGAGCTGGCGACGCTGGCGAGCTCGCCGCGCGCGCCGTCGCGCCACACGTATACGGCCCGCATGCTGGACCGCATCGGCCTGCTGCAGCCGCGCCTGGCGCTGGCCAAGCGGCCCGACGACCTGGTGGCCGCCGACGCGCTGAAAGACCTGCGCGTGGGCCGCGACATCACCGAGCTGCAGCGGGCGCGCCGCCACCTGCCGATGGCCGACCCCACGATCCAGCCGGTGCTCGACAGCCTGGCGCAATTCTTCCGCATCCGCTCGTCAGAGCGCGCGCACGATAAGCCGCCCGAATTCCTGACGCAGATCGACCGCGCGCTTGCCAGCGTGGCCGCCACGCCGCAAGGCCCGACCGCGCGCGACCGCGCCGTGGTGGCGCTGGTGGGCATCCGCCGCGCGTTCTTCCCCGACGCGCCCGACTACCAACCCGCCCATCCCGCGATGGAGGGCCAAGCATCATGACCGGCGAATTCAACCTGTATGGCATTTACTTCCCCTGGCTGCTGGTGCTGGGCGTGATCACCCTGGCCGTGGCCTGGGGCGTGCGCCGCGTGCTTGCGCGCGCCGGGCTGTATCGCCTGGTGTGGCACCCCGCGCTGTTCGACCTGGCGCTGTTCGTGGTGCTGCTGTACGGCGTTTCCCTCATTTCCCCTTATTTTCTCCAGAGATAGGTATGAAACTTCCCAATGCCCTTCGCCCTGCCGCCGTCGGCAAGTTCGCGGTGACGGCCATCGTCGTGGCCGCCGCCGCTTACGCCGGCTGGCAGCTCTGGGACCACTACGAAGTCGAACCCTGGACGCGCGACGGGCGCGTCAAGGCCTACGTGGTGCAGGTCGCGCCCGACGTTTCCGGCCTGGTGACCCGCGTGCCCGTGCACGACAACCAGGACGTGAAGGCCGGCGACCTGCTGTTCGAGATCGACCGCGCGCGCTTCCAGCTTGCCTTCGACCAGGCCCAGGCCGCGATGCGTTCGCAACAGGTGGCGCACGATCAGGCGCTGCGCGACGCCAAGCGCAACCGCTCGCTGGGCCAACTGGTGGCCGCCGAGGCCGTCGAGCAAAGCCAGACCAAGGTGCAGCAGACCGAAGCGGCGCTCGCCCAGGCCGAGGTGCAGCTGAACACCGCGCGCCTGAACCTGGAGCGCAGCCGCGTGCTGGCCGCCAGCGATGGCCGCGTCACCAACCTGGATCTGCGCGCGGGGTCCTACGCCACCGCCGGCCATGGCGTGATGGCGCTGGTGGACGCCGGCTCCTTCTACGTGGAAGGCTACTTCGAGGAAACCAAGCTGCCCGGCATCCGTGAAGGCGACCCGGTCACCGTGACCCTGATGGGCGATTCGCGCCACATCCGCGGCCACGTCGAGAGCATCGCCATGGGCATCGCCGACCGCGACCGCAGCACCGGCGCCAATCTGCTTCCCAATGTGAACCCGACCTTCAACTGGGTCCGTCTGGCGCAGCGCATCCCCGTGCGCGTGAAGATCGACGACGTGCCCGATGGCGTGCGCCTGGTGGCCGGCCAGACCGCCACCGTGTCGGTGGACCCTGCGCCCGCCCAGGCGCCGGCCGCCTTGCCCCGGGCTTCCTGACGCGCGCCGCCCTCACCCCGCTTACCCACCCGTTTACCAACCCGCAACCTCTTATCGACGCCAAGCCGTAGCTGCCATGAACACCAAACACCTACTTCCGCTGATGCTGGCCCTCGCGCTGGCCGGATGCGCCTCCGTTGGGCCTGACTATCAGGTGCCCGCCGAGTCGGCCTCCGGGCGGCCGAGCGCGCAATCGTCGTTCGTGGAAGCGCAGGCGGGGGTGTACCGGCAGGAAGCGGTGCCTGGCCACTGGTGGCGCCTGTACAACGACCCCGTGCTGGACGGACTGGTCGAGCAAGCCCTGGGCGCCAACACCGACCTGCGCGTCGCCAGCGCCAACCTGGAACGCGCGCAAGCCGCCTTGCGGGAAACCCAGGCGCAGCAGCAGCCCACGATCGGCGTCAATGCGTCGCCCACCTTCGGCCACGTGTCCGGCCTGCAGGAACTGCAGCCGGGCATCGATCCCCCCAACCGCTGGTCCTATTCCGCGGGCGCCAGCGTGTCGTACCAGCTTGACCTCTTCGGCCAGATCCGCCGCGCCGTGGAGGCGTCCAGCGGCGACGCGCAGGCCGCGCAAGCCGCCTACGACGCCACCCGCGTCACCGTGGCGGCCGAGACCGCCCGCGCCTACGCCAACCTGTGCGCGGCCGGCATGCAGCTGGGTTCGGCCCAGCATTCGGTGCAGGTGCAAAAGGAATCGGTGGACGCCGTCAGCCGGCTGCAGCGCGCCGGCCGCGGCACCACGCTGGACGTGACCCGCGCGCGCAGCCAGCTTGAACAGTTGCAGGCCAACCTGCCGCCCTTCCAGGCGCAGCAGCGCACCGCGCTGTACCGCCTGGCCGCACTCACCGGCCAGACGCCCCGCGACATCTCGCCCGCGCTGCTGCAATGCGCCACCGCGCCCAAACTGACAGAGACCATCCCGGTGGGCGACGGCGCCGAACTGCTGCGCCGCCGGCCGGACATCCGGCAGGCGGAACGCACCCTGGCCGCTTCGACCGCGCGCATCGGCGTGGCCACGGCCGATCTCTATCCCAAGATCACGCTGGGCCTGTCGGGCGCGTCGGGCGGCCCGGCCTCCATGTTCGGCGACCGCGGCACATTCGGCTGGAGCGTGGGGCCGCTGATTTCCTGGACCATTCCCAACACCGGCGCCGCGCAGGCCCGCATCGCCGAAGCCGAGGCCAATACCAAGGCCGCGGCGGCCCGCTTCGATGCGACCGTGCTGAATGCCTTGCGCGAAACCGAAAGCGCGCTGGTCGTCTATGCCCGGCAACTGGACCGGGACACCGCCCTGCGCGCCGCGCGCGACCAGAGCGCGGAAGCCGCCTCGCAGGCGCGCCGGCTGTTCCAGTACGGCAAGACCGACTACCTGACGGTGCTGGACGCCGACCGCACGCTGGCCACCAACGAGAGCGCGCTGGCCGCCTCGCAGGCCGAACTCAGCGGCGATCAGATCGCGCTGTTCCTGGCGCTGGGCGGCGGCTGGGAAAAGTGATCAATGCACCGTCGTGCCGTCGGGCGGGGCCTGGTTCAGGCCCAGCGCGGCCTCCCAACTGCGCAGCGGCACGCAGGTCTGCAGGCGCACGATGGCGCGCTGGATCAGGGCCGGGTGCAACTCGTGTCCGACATGGGTCGCGATGTCGATGGTGGAATCGCCATGCAGTTCGTTCAGCCGCGTCTGCGCCGCCTGGGCGTGGGCCACGCTCATGACGGGGTCGTCGGCGCCATGCAGCAGGTGGATGGTGGTGTATTGCGGAGCGGCTTTGGGCAGTTGCGCATAGCGTCCCGAAAACGCGATGACGCGCCCGGCCATGCCATCGTGGGCCTGCACCAGTTCCAGCGCCATGATGGCGCCCTGCGAAAAGCCCGCCAGCGCGGTGTCCGATTGCAGCAGGCCGAAGCGGGCCTGCGCGTCGCGCACATAGGCTTCCAGGGGCGGCAGGGCCTGGGCCACGCGGTCGGGGCGGTTTTCGTCGGTGACGCCGCGCACCGAAAACCATTGCCGGCCCGCGCCGCCTCCGTCGAAAGGCTCGAAGCCCTGGGGGATCAGCACCGCCGCGGCCGGAAACGCCGCGCGCACGGCATCGGCCAGGGGGCTGAGGGTCTCGGGCGAGCCGCCCACGCCGTGCAGCAGGATGAAGAGCTGGCGCACGTCGACGCCCGGATCGGGAAGAAATTCGATAGAACTGGAAGATGCCATAAACCGCTCCGTGCTGGCATGGGGCCGCAGAACCGAGCCCCGGTTGCCGGATTGTAAAATGCGCGGCGGGATATCCGGGCGCCTTGGATACGCCGCGGCGGTCGGCGGCCCGTTGCCGAAGGCGCCGGCGGCGCGCGCGGGGGGCACGAAGGCCGGGCACTTTTCGATACGTCCGGCGGGATCAAAGCCCGGTACAATACTGTATATTCATACAGCTATCGAGCCCCGGGCGTCCCCGCCATGCAGTCCCCTGAACGTATCCATCCCGCGTTGTGGCGCGCCACCCAGCTTGCCCAAGGCGTCGCCCGCACCCTGCCCACCGGGCATGCGGCGCTGTCGGCCGAACTGCCCGACGGCGGCTGGCCGCTGGGTTCGCTGGTCGAACTGCTGACCCCGCATCCCGGCGTGGGAGAAATCCGCCTGCTGCGCCCGGCGCTGGCCCAGTTGGAAACGCGCCGCCCCATCGCGCTGGTGCAGCCTCCGCACGTTCCGCACATCGCAAGCTGGATGAGCTGGCGGCTGGATCCCCGGCAATTGCTGTGGGTGGCGCCCGAAAAACCCGTCGACGCCCTGTGGGCCACCGAGCAGATCCTGAAAAACGGGAGTTGCGGCGCGCTGATCTGCTGGCTGCCCCATGTGCGTCCCGAATCCCTGCGCCGCCTGCACCTGGCGGCCCAGGCCAGCGACCTGCTGTTCATCGCCGTGCGTCCGTCGCGCGCCGCGCAGAACGCCACCCCCGCCGCCCTGCGGCTGGCGCTTGCGCCCGCGCCGGGCGGCTTGTCCGTACACATACTCAAGCGCCGGGGGCCTGTCAGCGACACGCCGCTGTACGTGGGCCTGGAGCCCGGCGCCCTTACGCCTTCTTCCCCCCGCCATGCGCCTCTGGATCGCCGCCTGCCTGCGCTGCCTGCCGCTGGACGCCATACGCCCGCACTGGCCGCATGAAGGGCAGGCGTTCGCCGTCCTGGACCAGGAACGCGTCGCCGCCCTTACTCCCGCCGCCCGCCAGGCCGGCGTCACGCCGGGCATGCGCCGCGCCGGCGCGGCGGCCATCGCTCCCCAGGTCGAGCTGCTGCCCCGCAATGCCCTGGCCGAAGCCGAAACCCTGCAAGGCGCGGCGCTGGCCTTGCTGCAGTACACGCCCGAAATCGCCCTGAGCGGCGACGACACCGTGCTGCTGAACGTGGGCGCCAGCCTGATGTTCTTTCGCGGCCCGCGGGCACTGAGCCGGCGGGTGGCCGCCACGCTGCGCGCGCTGGACCTGCGCGTGACGCTGGGCATGGCGCCCACCGCCACGGGCGCCTGGCTGCTGGCGCACCGTGCCGGCCGGCGCGCGCCCCGGCGCACCCTGACGCTGCCCACGCTGGCGCGCCGGCTGGATGCCCTGCCCCTGACGCTGCTGCCCCAGGCCCAAGCCCGGCGGGACTGGCTGGACGACATCGGCTGCCACACCCTGGCGCACCTGCGCGCCCTGCCGCGCGCGGGCCTGCAGCGGCGCAGCACGCCCGACCTGCTGCAGGCCCTGGATGCCGCCTATGGCCAGGCGCCCGAGCTCTACCGCTGGATCGAACCGCCCAATCAGTTTTCGCGGCGTATCGAACTCATGGACTATGTCGAGCACACTGACGCGGTGCTGGCCGTGGCGCGCCGGCTGGCCGAGCAACTCGGCGGCTGGCTGACCGCCCGGCAACTGGCGGTGCGGCGCGTGGTGCTCAGCATGGAACACGAACGCGGCCGCCACGCCCGGCCGCCCACCGAACTGGAACTGGCCCTGGCCCAGCCCGTCTGGCAGGCGCCGCAGCTCTTGCACCTGCTGCGCGAAAAACTGAATCACTTCACGCTGGAAGCCCCCGTCATCGCCGTGACGCTGCTGGCGCCCGACACGGTGGAACAGCCCGCCGCCAGCACCACCCTGTTTCCCGAACCCGGCGGCACCGCCGCCGACCACGCCCGCCTGATCGACCTGCTGGTAGCCCGGCTGGGCCGCGGCCAGGTGCGCCACGCCCACCCCATCCCCGATCACCGTCCCGAGGCCGCCAATTCCTGGGGCGACGCGCTGGCCCCGCCGCAGCGCCCCGAACCCCTGCCCACCCTGCTTGACCGCCCGTTCTGGCTGCTGGAATCCCCGCAACCCCTGAAGCTGTCCGGCCATCGGCCGCAGTACGGCGGCCAGGCCCTGCGGCTGACGCGCGGTCCCGAACGCATCGAAAGCGGCTGGTGGGATCCCGCCCTGACCGTGCGCGATTATTTCGTGGCCGAAGACGCGGCCGGCGCGCGCTACTGGATCTACCGCGAACGCGATGCCGAGCACGCGCGCTGGTTCCTGCATGGGCTGTACGCCTGAGCACGCATGCACATGGACGACGACACTCCCGACACCCCCGACGAGCTGGACGCCGCTGACGCCCTGGCCCAGTTGCCCGGCTATGCCGAGCTGCAATGCCAGTCCAATTTCTCCTTCCTGCAAGGCGCCTCGCACCCCGAGGAACTGGCCGCGCGTGCCGCCGAACTGGGCTACGCCGCCCTGGCCCTGACCGACGAATGCTCGCTGGCGGGCGTGGTGCGCGCCCACACGGAAGCCAAGGCCCTGAAGCTGCCGCTGATCATCGGCGCCACCTTCCAGTTGCGCGCCGCGCCCGATGCCGCGCCGCTGGGCCTGACCCTGCTGGCGCAGACCCGCGAAGGCTACGGCAACCTGTCCGAACTGATCACGCTGGCGCGCACCCGCGCGCCCAAGGGCGAATACCGGCTGGCGCCCGCGGATCTTACCGATCCGCCCGAAGGCTACGCGCATCTGCGCCACCTGCCCGAATGCCTGGCCATCCTGACGCCCGCCTACGGCACCGACGCCGACCGCATGGCGGACCAGGCGCGCTGGCTGGCGCGGGTCTTTCCCAACCGGGCCTGGGTGGGGCTGACCCTGCTGTATCAGTCGCGCGACGACCTGCACCGCGCCGCGGTCGAGCACGCGGCCCACGCTTCGGAACTGCCTGTCGTGGCGGTGGGCCAGGTCCAGATGCACGTCCGGTCGCGCAAGCCGCTGCATGACACGCTGACCGGCATCCGCACGCGCCGGCAGGTGTCGCAATGCGGCTACGAACTCTCCGGCAACGCCGAACAGCACCTGCGCAGCCGCATGCGGCTGGCCAGCCTGTATCCGCCCGAGGCGCTGGCGCAGACGCTGGCGGTGGCGCGCCGCTGCGCGTTTTCGCTGGACGAGCTGCGCTACGAATACCCCGACGAGATCGTGCCGCCCGGCCACACGCCGGCCAGCTATCTGCGCCAGGAGGCGCTGGCCGGCGCCATCCGGCGCTTTCCCGCCGGCGTTCCCGACAATGTGGCCGCGCAGATCGAAAAAGAACTGGAGCTGATCGCCGAGCTGGGCTACGAAGCCTATTTCCTGACCGTCTACGACATCGTCCAGCACGCCCGCGGCATCGGCATCCTGTGCCAGGGCCGCGGTTCGGCCGCCAACTCCGCCGTCTGCTATTGCCTGGGCATCACCGCGGTGGATCCCGCGCGCGGCAACAACCTGTTCGAACGCTTCATCAGCAAGGAACGCAACGAGCCGCCCGACATCGACGTCGACTTCGAACACCAGCGCCGCGAAGAGGTCATCCAGTACATCTACGGCAAATACGGCCGGCAACGCGCGGCCCTGACCGCGGTCGTGATTTCGTACCGCCCGCGCAGCGTGCTGCGCGATACCGGACGCGCGCTGGGCGTGGACCCGGGCGTCATCGACGCCGTGGCCCGCGCCCATCAGTGGTGGGACGGCAAGAAGGAAATGCTGCGCACGCTGGGGGCCTGCGGACTGGACCCGGAATCCCAGGTGGCGCGCCAGTGGGCGTCGCTGGCGCAGACCATGATGGGCTTTCCCCGCCACCTGTCGCAGCACCCGGGCGGCTTCGTGATCTCGCGCGGCAAGCTCTCGCGCCTGGTGCCCATCGAGAACGCCGCCATGGAAGACCGCAGCGTCGTGCAATGGGACAAGGACGACCTGGACGCCCTGAAGCTGCTGAAGGTGGATGTACTGGCGCTGGGCATGCTGTCGGCCTTGCGCCGCACGCTGGAACTGGCCGGCCAGCGCCGCGGCCAGGCGCTGACGCTGCAGGACATCCCCGAAGGCGACGCACCCACCTACGACATGATCTGCGACGCCGACACGGTGGGCGTGTTCCAGATCGAATCGCGCGCGCAGATGACGATGCTGCCGCGCCTGAAACCGCGCGAATACTACGACCTGGTGGTGCAGGTGGCCATCGTGCGGCCCGGCCCGATCCAGGGCGGCATGGTCCATCCCTACCTGCGCCGCCGCCAGCGCAAGGAAGAAGTGACCTATCCCAGCGAAAAGGTGCGCGGCGTGCTCAGCCGCACCATGGGCGTGCCCATCTTCCAGGAACAGGTCATGCAGATCGCCGTGGTGGCCGCGGGCTTCTCGCCCGGCGAAGCCGACCAGTTGCGCCGGTCCATGGCCGCCTGGCGGCGCAAAGGCGGCGTGGACAAGTTCCGAATCAAGCTGGTGGGCGGGCTGCTGGCGCATGGCTACACCCTGGAGTTCGCCGAGGCCCTCTTCCGCCAGGTGGAAGGGTTTGGCGAATACGGCTTCCCGGAAAGCCATGCCGCCAGCTTCGCGCTGCTGGCGTATTCCAGTTCCTGGCTCAAGCGCCACGAGCCGGAAGCCTTTCTGGCGGCCCTGCTCAATTCCCAGCCCATGGGGTTCTATGCGCCCGCGCAACTGGTGCAGGATGCCCGCCGCCATGGGGTCTGCGTGCTGCCCGCGGACGTGACCGTGAGCGGCTGGGATTCCGCCCTGGAAGCCCGGCCGGACTCGCCCCCCGGCGGCGGACAACGCCCGCATCCGCACGCCCCGGACGATGGCGGCCCCCGCCCCGCCGTGCGGCTGGGCCTGAGCCTGATCCAGGGCATGCGCGAAGACGCCGCCCGCCGCATCGAGGCGGCGCGCGCCAGCGCCCCTTTCGCGGACACCGCCGACCTGGCCCGCCGCGCCGGGCTCAACCGCCATGACCTGAATTCCCTGGCCGCCGGCGACGCGCTGCGCGCCCTGGCCGGCCACCGCCGCCAAGCCAGTTGGGAGGCCGCCGCCAGCGTGCAAAGCCGCGACCTGCTGCGCGATGCCGAGATCGTGGAGACCCAGGCGCCGCAACTGGCCGCCCCATCGGAAAGCCAGACCGTGGCCGCGGACTACCGCAGCGTGGGCCTGACGCTGCACAGCCATCCGGTGGCGCTGCTGCGCCCCCAGCTTGCCGCGCGCAATTTCCAGCCGGCCTCGGTGCTGAACGCTTATCCCAACAAGCGCGTCGCGCGCGCCTGCGGCATCGTCACCGTGCGCCAGCGCCCGCAGACCTCCAAGGGCGTGATCTTCGTCACCCTCGAAGACGAAACCGGCCCCGTCAACGTGGTGGTGCGCCCCGAATTGATCGAACGCCAGCGCCGCGAGCTGCTGGGCGCAACGCTGCTGGGCGTGTTCGGGGCCTGGCAGAGCGTGGACGGGGTGCGCCATCTGATCGCGCAGCGGCTGGTGGACATGTCCGACCTGCTGGGCGGGCTGGCGGCGCAGAGCCGCAATTTTCACTGAGCCCGCGCGGCCCGGCTCACCGTCCGAACAGCGTGGCCATGTCCAGCGCCCGGGCCATCGCCCGGTAGCCGGCATCGCCCGGATGCAGGTGATCGCCCGAATCGTAGGCCGGCAGCAGGCGGCCGGGATGGGACGGATCGCGCAGCACCGCGTCAAAATCCGCCACCGCGTCGAACACCCCGCTGTCGCGGATCCAGCGGTTCACTTCACGCCGCACCGCATCCTTGGCCGGACTGTAATGGCCCGCCAGCGGCGTCCCGTGCAAGGCGCCTTCGAACGGCGCCAGCGTCCCGCCCACGACCCGCACGCCCCGGGCGCGCGCCGCCGCCGCCAGTTGCCGGTAGCCTTCGGTCAGCCGGGCCGCCGTCATGGGCGCGTCGCCGGGCGCGAAGGCGCTGTCCGGCCAGCCGATGTCATTGATGCCCATCATCATCACCACCGTGCGCACGCCGGGCTGGGACAGCACGTCCGCCTCGAACCGCGCCATCGCGTTCTGGCCCATCTTGTCGCCCCAGACGCGCGCGCCGGAAATGCCGGCGTTCACCACGCCCACGCCCAAGGGCGCCAGACGGCCGGCCAGGACGTCCGGCCAACGGCGGTTCGCGCCGGGCGTTGATCCATTGCCGTCGGTCAGCGAATCGCCGAACGCCACCACCACCGGCGCATCCGCCTGACCTTCCACCCAGATTCCGGCCAGGAAGGCGCGGCCGTCCAAGGGGCTGGCGCCGGGCATCCCGGACTGTCCGGTGGCATCGCCCCGCACCAGCAAGCCGGTTTGCTGCGCGCCCCAATGGAAGGTCGTCACCGGCGTGGCCTGCGGGAAGTAGGTGCTGACGGCCAGCTCACTCAAGGCGGGCACGGACAGGTCCACGGGATCGCTGACGGCTTGAGCGCCCGGCGCCACCGTCACGCCCGGCTGACCGCCGAAGCGCAGGACGCGGTCCGTGCCCGGCCGGATCGCCGCCCCCTCCGCGGCCACCGCCACCTGGGCGGCGCCGATCACCAGCGGCTGCGTGCCGTAGCGGTTGGACAGCACCACGCGCAGCCGCTGGCCGCCCAGGCTGATCCTGGCCTTTTCCCGCAGCGTCTGGTTGCGCAGTTCGGCGGGCATCCCCGTCGGCAGGATGAAGGACGCGTCCCATGAAGGCTGCGGGCTGGCGAACCAGGAGGCGGTCCAGGCGGCGCCGGCTTCGGCCGGTGCCAGGACGGACAGGCTGCCGGCCAGCAAGGCGAGTGCTCCAGTAAAGCGTAGGGTGTGCATGGCATTCCTTTCAAAAGAAAGAACCGGCGGAAAACCGGATTCGGTAACGCCACGATAGGTTCTTCCCGAATGTGCCGGTAGCCCCGTAAACTGCATACCACTTCTTCCAAAAAGGAATGACCGACATGGATACCCTGCGCGCCATGCGGGCGTTTGTCCGCGCCGTGGAACTGGGCACCTTGTCCGCCGCCGCCCGTGAGCAGGGCCTGAGCCAGCCCGCCCTCAGCAAGATCGTGGCCGCGCTGGAAAAAGACATGGGCGTGCGCCTGCTTGAACGCAGCACGATCCGCGTCGTGCCCACCGAGCAAGGCAAGCGCTTCTACGAGCGCGCCACCCGGGTGCTGGAAGAATACGCAGAGGCCGTCGCCGACGCCCGCGACCAGACCGAAACGCCCGCCGGCCTGCTGCGCGTGAACGCGCCGGTTGCCCTGGGCCAGTTCCGGCTGAACGCGCTGATCCTGGAATTCCTGCACGCCCATCCCGGCATTCAGGCCGAACTGATCCTGAACGACCGCTTTGTCGACCTGGTGGAAGAAGGCGTGGATGTGGCGCTGCGGCTGGGCGGCGGCCTGCCGCCCAATGCCATCGCGCGCAAGGCGGCCACGTCGCCGCGTTACCTGGTGGCCGCCCCCGCCTACCTGGCCGCGCGCGGCAAGCCCCGCACGCCGGACGACCTGGCCGGCCACGAATACGTCCGCTTCGCCTGGCTGGCCGCGGGCGCAACCCTGGAGCTGCGGCGGGGCGCCGCGAGCGCCACCGTCCAGACCCAGGGCCGCTACCGGGTCAACAATGCCCTGGCCATCCGGGAAACCCTGGCCATGGGCGCGGGCATCGGCCTGTGCCCGGCCTGGCTGGTGCAGGACCTGCTGGCCAGCGGCGAACTGCTGCGCGTCCTGCCCGCCTGGAACGCCTCGCCGCAGGAGGCATTTCTGATCTATCCCTCGCGCCGCTACCAGTCCTTGCGGGCGCGTCTGCTCATCCAGTTCCTGGCCGACCGGCTCGGCCAGCTGCCGGGCATGCAGGCGCCCACCGCTCCTTGAGCACAGCGTCTCGCGGCTGGTCTATCATGGCTTTTTGTCTGTTCGCCGCAAGGAGCCCTACATGATCCGCAAGCTGATCCCCTTCCTGCTGGTTGCCAGCCTGACCGCGTGCGCCAATACAGGTGCTCCGCGTTCGTCCAGCGCACCGGCAGCCTCCAGCTCCTCGAGCGCGTCATCGTCTTCAAGCGACAGTTCCGGTTCGTCCTACGGCGGCTCGGCGTCCATGCCCGGCAGCGCCCGCGGCAAGTCCTGCGACGCCGGCCCGCTGCAATCGCAGATCGGCCAGAAAGCCACGCCGTCCGTCATGGAAGACCTGCGCACGCGCAGCGGCAGCACCTCGGCCCGCATGCTGCGCCCAGGCCAGCTGGTCACCATGGAATACAACAACACCCGCCTGAATCTCATCGTGGACGACAAGGACGTCATGACCGCGATCCGCTGCGGCTGAAGCCCGCTCCGCCCCGTTCATTGACCGCCGGGCCGGGCCCGCCCCGGACCGGCCGCCCGGCCCCGGTCAGCCCTCGCGCGGCCTGGCCGCCGGCGGCACATGGGGCAGAAACGCCCCCGCCACCTCGAACGCGCATTCTTCGCGCGCAATGTCGATCACCCGGGACACGACCGGGTTGACGATGTTCTTCTTGTGCACCGCGTAGTAATTGATGGTCGGCAGGTCCGGCCGCACATTGAGCTGGCACAGCGCGCCGCGCGCCACCAGCGGCGCGAAATAGGCCCCCGGCAGGTAGCTGATTCCCAGGCCCAGCATCGTCAGCTGCGCCATCATCCCCAGGCTGTTGCAGGTCAGCACGCGCTTGACCGGCAGCCCCTGTTCCGCGAACCACGCGTCGTACAGATGCGAGAGCGCGGAGTTCGTGGGCTGGGAAATCACCGGATACGGCGCCAGGTCCTGAGGCGTCAAGCTGGCCGAAAAATCGATGTCCAGCGCCGGACTGGCCATCCAGACATTGGTGACCGCGCCCAGGTGCGTGCAATCGTACTGGTATCCCCAGAACGGGCCGGGCATGATGGCCAGGTCCAGTTCGTCCTGCTCCAGCCGTTCATACAGCGTGATGCCGCCGTCGATCTCGGGCATGAGCTGCACGCGCGGGTAGCGTTGGCTGATCTGATTGATCAGCCCGGCCAGCCAGGTCATGCCGACCAGTTCCGTCACCCCCAGCCGCACCACGCCTTCGAAACTGGCCGGGTCGGCCATGTTCTGCACGATGCGGCTGTTCAGCTCCAGCATCTGGCTGGCCAGTTCGAACAGCTTGCGGCCCTGCGGGGTCATCAGGAGCTTCTTGGCGCGCCGCTCGAACAGCGGCGCGCCGGCAAAGGCTTCGAGCTCGCCCACCCGCTTGGCGACGGCCGATTGGGTCGTGTGCAGTTTGCGCGAAGACGCGCTGAAGCTGCCCAGTTGCGAGCTCCAGTAAAAAGCCTCTAGCTGTTTAAGGGTGTACATCGCCGCGGTGGATGCGAAACGCATGGAAAAACCTCACCTTACCATCGCGGTCCGATCGCCCCGGACCCGCCCCGGTCAGCCGCGCGGATGCAGGATGTCCGCCAGGAAGCGCTGGGCGCGCGGATGGGCCGGCGCGCTGAAGAAGCGCTCGGGCGTGTCCATTTCCAGGATCTCGCCCGCGTCCATGAAGACGACGCGGTCGCACACGTCGCGGGCGAAACCCATCTCGTGGGTCACGCACACCATCGTCATGCCATCCTTGGCCAGGCCCTTCATCACCTGCAGCACCTCGCCCACCATCTCCGGGTCCAGCGCGCTGGTGGGTTCGTCGAACAGCATCACCGGTGGCTGCAGGGCCAGCGCCCGCGCGATCGCCACGCGCTGCTGCTGGCCGCCCGACAGCGAACCCGGATAGGCGTCGATCTTGTGCTCCAGCCCCACGCGCTCCAGCAGCGTGCGCGCCAGCTCCACCGCCTGCTTGCGCGGCTGCTTGCGGATGCTGACGGGCGCGAAGATCACGTTTTCCAGCACGCTCATGTGCGGAAACAGATTGAACTGCTGGAACACGAAGCCGATCTTCTGGCGCAGCGCGTTCAGGTTGGCGCCCTTGGCGTAGATGTCGGCGCCGTCGATCAGGATACGGCCCTTCTCGATGGGCTCCAGCCGGTTGATCGTGCGGATCATGGTGGACTTGCCCGACCCCGACGGGCCGCATATCACCAGCACCTCGCCGCGCGCGACCGACAGGTCCACGTCCTTGAGCACATGATGCTCGCCGTACCACTTGTTCACTTTTTCAAGATTGATCATGTTTGTTCCTTTAAGCCATGGCGCGCGAGCGGCGGATACGCAGGTCCAGCCAGCTCAAGCCGCGGCTCAGGCTGAAGCACACCAGGAAATAGATGATGGCCAGGATGCCGAACACCTGCAGCGGCTGGGTCAGCACCAGGTTGTTGACCTGGTTGGCGGCGAAAGTCAGTTCATTGACACTGATGACATAGCCCAGCGACGTTTCCTTGATGGTGGAGACGAACTGGCTGGTCATGCTGGGCAGCACATTGAACAGCGCCTGCGGCAGCACCACGCGGCGCATCGTCGTCCAGTAGCCCACGCCCAGCGAACGCGACGCCTCGATCTGGCCGCGCGGCACCGCCTCGATGCCCGAGCGGATCACTTCCGACAGATAGGCGCTTTCATAGACCACCAGCGCGAAGATCAGCGTCCAGAAGCCGCTGACGACCTGGCCGGTCAGCTTGGGCACGACGAAGTAGGCCCAGAAGATCAGCATCAGCAGCGGCATGCCGCGCACCACGTTGACAAGCGTCTTGCTGGCCACGCGCAGCCAGCCGTAGGGGCTGACGCGGGCCAGCGCGACCAGCAGCGCCAGGGGCAGCGACAGGGCCAGGCCGCAGGCGGCCAGGATCAGCGTCAGCGCCAGTCCGCCCAGCGGGCCGTTGGGGTATTGGCCGACGAGCAGCGTGGGCCAGTATTGCATCAGCAGATCAAGCACCATGGCCTCCGCGGTTCAGACGATAACGGGCGTAGATGCGCGATCCGATGGCCATGATCAGGAACGAGCCCAGCAGATACATGATGGTCGCGGCTCCGAAGGTGGCGAAGGTCCGATAGGTTTCGTTTTCGATTTCGCGCGCCTGGTAGGTCAGCTCCATCACGCCGATCGCCATGGCCACGCTGGTGTTCTTGAACAGCAGCAGCGCGCGGCCGACCAGCGGCGGGATGGAAATGCGCAGCGCCTGCGGCACGATCACGAAGCGCATGCACTGCAGGTAGCTGGCGCCCAGCGCGCGCGCCGCCTCGAACTGGGTGCCGGGAATGGCGCGCAGGCCGCTGCGGATGTCTTCGGCGATATAGGCCGCCGACCCCAGCGCCAGCGCGATCGCGGCCAGGGACATCTCGGCGTTGTGCGCGTACAGCCACATGCGAAAGCCCTCGGGCAGAAGCTCGGGCATGCCGAAGTACCAGAACAGCACCTGCACCAGCAGCGGCACGTTGCGGTGGTATTCCACGTAGGCGTCGACCAGCCAGCGGCACGGCGCGAGATTGGTGGCGCGCACGACCACCAGCGTCACCGCAATGGAAAACGCCATCACCCATGCGACCAGGAACAGTTGCACGGTGACGGCCATGCCGCCTAGCAGCAGTTGGTATTGGGATGCGTCAAGTAGGCTCATAGAACAATCAATCTCCTGCAATCGCGCGGTCCGCGCCAAGCGTCACGGCTTCCCGCGCACCGCTGGGCGTTGCGCGGGAAGCCGTGACGGGACTGGCGGATGGCCGCGCCGTGGTCCGCGGCCTTAACCGGCGATCGGGCCGATCTTGAAGCCGCGTTCCAGCTTGTACGGCGTCTCGGGGCCAAACCACTTGTCGAACAGTTTGGCGGCCGCGCCCGACGCCTCGGCCTCGTCCAGCGCCTGGTTCACCGTTTCCAGGAACCGCGTTTCGGACTTGCGCACGCCCAGGCCCCACGGTTCGTCGAACACCGGCTTGGCGATCACGCTGACGGGCGCGGTGGGCGGGCTTTGCAGCACCAGGCGCACCAGTACCAGTTCGGACGCGAACTGCGCGTCCACCTTCTTTTGCTGCAAGGCCAGGTAGGTGGCCGAGCTGTCGCCATAGCCGATGACCTGCGACTTGTCGAGGATGCGCTTGATCTCGCGTTCGGAGCTGGATCCCTTGGTGGCGCCGATGCGGCGGCCATTCAGCGCCTCGATCGAATCGAACCCCGAATCCTTGCGCACCATCAGTTTCTGCGGACTGACGTAGTAGGCATGGCTGAAGGCGATCTGTTGCGCGCGGTCGGGCGAATAGCCCAGGTTGGCCGCCAGGATGTCGACGCGCCCTTCGTTCAGTTCCGGCACGCGCGCCGCCACCGACAGCAGCTTGTAGTTGATCTTGACGCCAAGCTTGTCGGCGACGAGCTTGCAGACATCCACGTCATAGCCCACCAGTTGGCGCGTGGCGCCGTCCTGGAAGCTGAACGGCTGCGACGTGCCCAGCGTGCCGCAGACCAGCTCGCCGCGCGCCTTGATGTCGTCAACCTGATCGGCGTGGGCGGCGCCGCCCAGGGCCAGCGTGGCCAGGCCCAGGCAGGCGGCGAAGAGTGTGTTGCGCTTCATGGTTGGTTCCCCTTGTATGGTTGTGTGGTGATCTGGCTTGAAACAAGCCCGGGTGTAAACAAGCCCGCCCTCAGGCCAGCTTGGCGCAGGCGTCGCGTATGGCGGCGCATCCCTGCCGGATATCGTCCATCGACGCGGCGAACGAAAGGCGGAAGGTGCCCGGCGCCCCGTAGGCGTGGCCGTCGATGACGGCAACGCCCGCTTCGCGCAGCAGGTAATGCGTCAGGTCGGTGTCGGTGGCGATCACGTCGCCGGCGGGCGTCTTCTTGCCCAGCAGGCCCGAGCAATCGGGGAACACGTAGAACGCGCCTTGCGGCACAACGATCTCCAAGCCCGGCGCGCCCGACAGCTCGGCGACCGCCAGGTCGCGGCGTTCCCGGAATACCCTGGCGAACTCGGCTACGCAGTCCTGGGGACCCGACAAGGCTTCCAGCGCGGCCGCCTGGCTGACGGACGACGCGCCCGACGTGCTCTGCGATTGCAGGATCGCCATGGCCTTGATCAGCTCGTCGGGGCCCGCGCCATAGCCGATGCGCCAGCCCGTCATGGCGTACGCCTTGGACACGCCGTTGACCACCAGCGTGCGCGCGGCGAGCTCCGGGGCCACCTGCAGCGGGTGCACCGTCGGCTCGCCGGTGAAGTTCAGGCGCGCGTAGATGTCGTCGGTCATCAGCCAGACGTGCGGATGGCGCTTGAGCACCTCGGCCAGGCCGCGCAGTTCATCGGCGGAATAGACCGAACCCGTGGGGTTGCTGGGCGCGTTCATCATCAGCCACTTGGTGCGCGGCGTGATGGCGCTTTCCAGGGCCTCGGGCGTGACTTTGTAGCTCGTGGCGGGCGTGGTCGCCACCGTCACCGGCACGCCGCCGTTGACCAGCACCATGTCCGGGTACGACACCCAGAACGGAGCCGGGATCAGCACCTCGTCGCCGTCGTTGAGCGTAGCGGCCAGGCCGTTGAAGATCACCTGCTTGGCGCCGGTGCTGACGATGATCCGCGCCACGGGATAGTCCACCCCGGTCGCTTCCAGCAGATGCGCGCGGGCGGCCTTGCGCAAGGCCACCGTGCCCTGGGCGGGCGGATACTTGGTCTCGCCGCGGTTCATGGCGGCGGTGGCGGCCAGGCGGATGTGTTCCGGCGTGGAGAAATCCGGCTCGCCTATCGTCAGGTCGATGATGCGGCGGCCCTCTTCGCGCAATTCGGCGATGATGGCGCGCGCCGCCACGCTGGGCGACAGCTTGATGCGCTTGATGCGGTCGGCGACGATGCTCATTTGGCCGCTCCCGTCTTCTCGGCGATGGTCTTCTCCAGCCACGGCTTGGTGTAGGTGCCCGCGCGCAGCTTTTCCTTGGCCACCGCTTCGTCGGCTTCCTTCTTCACGGCAAGCGCCAGCACGGCGCGCGCGTGTTCCGCGGGAATCACCACCACGCCGTCGGCATCGCCCACCACCACGTCGCCCGGATTGACCACCTGCCCGCCCACGGACACCGGCACGTTGATCTCGCCGGGGCCATCCTTGTACGGGCCCTTGTGCGACACGGCGCGGGCGAAGCAGCCGAATTCGTTCTGGGCAAAGACGTCCAGATCGCGCACGGCCCCGTCGATCACGAAGCCTTCGATGCCGCGCGCTTGCGCGTCCATCATCATCAATTCGCCAACCAGCGCGTTGCTGGCGTCGCCGGCGCCGTCGACGACGATCACGTCGCCCGCGCCGCCCAGGGAGATCGCCTTGTGGATCATCAGGTTATCGCCCGGACGGGTCTTGACGGTCAACGCCAGGCCCACGGTGCGGCGCGATCCGGCGTGCAGCGGGCGCAGGCCCGACACGCCGTAGAGGCGATTCATGCAGTCGCTGATCTGGGCCGAGCCGATGCTGGCGAAACCGGCCAGCACGTCGGCGGCGACGGCCGGCGCGGGCCGGGAAAGTATGCGATATCCGATGGGGTTCATAAGGGAAGCCAGGTGTGTATGCGTGTAGCGGTTAAGCGAACATGCATTACAAAGCCCCACGCGCCCTTCCTCAAAACGATATAAATTCCCATCGATCCACGAATTTTATTCGTGGATAACAGCGCTTAAGGGTTATCCCTTATTCGTGCATCCCGCCGTCAGTCGTCGCCGCCGGCCGCGCTGCGCGCTTCGGACAAGGCCACCGTCAGGTGCATGACCTTTTTCTTGAGCTGATCGCGCTCGTCCGTCAGCTTGGCCAGCAACTGGCGCAGGCGCGCGACTTCGGCGGGCAGATCCTCGATGTTCTCGATGGGTTCCTCGGGCGGAGCCTCGCGGGGCGCCGGGGCCTTGGCCTGGCGCGCTTCGCGCGCGGCCTGCTGCAGTTCCTTCCTGCCACCGGCCACGGCCGCCGCCTGCCGCTCGGCGGGCAGCGACGCCACCGCGGCCGCCGCGTTGATGGAAATCGCGCCCTCCTTCACGGCGCGCACCAGTTCCGGCGCCGCCGCCTTCTGGATTTTCTCGATCTGCCCCAGCGTATTGCTGCTGATCCGGGCCGCGCGCGCCAGGGCCTGGCGGCTGGGAATGGCCGGCGCCCAGGTCGTGTTGGCGGGTTCGCGCAGCGGCGCGCCCTCGGGCGCGGGCGCATCCTCGTCCCAGGGCGGGGAGCCGTCCTCGGGCGCCGTGCGCGTCCCGTCTTCCGGCGCGGTCCGCGACTGCAGGATTTCCTTTTTGCGCAGCGCCAGCACGCCGCGCTGGAAGTCCGACACGCTGCGCCGGCCCAGATGGTTTTCGATCATCCACAGGTGCACGTCTTCCATGGACTTGAAGCGTGGATTCTGGGTGGTCTGGAAAGCGATGCCATGCTTCATGCAGAGCGCATAGCGGTTGTGGCCGTCCACCAGCAGGTCGCCCCACAACACCAGCGCATCGCGGCAGCCTTCGGCCAGCAGGCTGCGCTCCAGCGCGGCGTGCTCGTCTTCGGTCAAAGGGTCTATATAGGCGCGCAGGCCTTCGTCTATCCTGATATCCATGGTGTCCAAAGTGTTCTTGCCGCGCCCTACGCCAGCCCCTGGCCGCGCAGCACGTCCTGAATGGACGCCAGGCGCGCCACCGGGTCGGTCAGGGCCAGCAAGGTGGCCTTGTCGTCCGGCGGCAGCGGCAGCAGCTCGCACCAGCGGTTCGCCACCCAGCCGCAGTCGTCCAGCCGGAACGGCGGCGCCAGCGGCATCCTTTCGGGGGGCACGCCGTCCTGCTGCCATTGCGCCACCAGGCGCCCCAGCGCATCGGCGCTGGCCTGCATGGCCGCCGGCACGGGCGTGGGCGGATCGTCGGGGATGGGTTCGGCTTCGCCCATCCAAAGACCGTATTTTGCCACTACGCTGGAAAGCAGCCGGAAACGCGCCGTTCCCGTGCAGCGGATTTCCAGCAAGGCCGGCATCGGCGCCTCCCAGGCGTCCACGCGGGCCATGGTGCCCACGGGCGACAGCGTCTCCATGCCTTCCGGAGAACGCACCTCGCTGCCCGCAAGCAGGCCCACCACGCCGAACTCGCTGCCTTGCGCGATGCTGCGGCGGATCATGTCCAGGTAGCGCACCTCGAAGATCCGCAGGTGGACCACGCCGGCGGGAAACAGCGCGTTGGATAACGGAAACAAGGGAATCAGCGACATGGCCGCCTCCTGTTCATTTCACGCGGAAGACATCGTCCTCCGGCGCCTGCCTATCGGTGATAAACCACGTTACCCCGCCGCGATTCCACGATCGCACCCGTTGCCCTATCATGTGGCGCAACCGGCCTTCAGGCGTTGCGGCCGTCGTACGGAATGCGGGTCAGGGCGTTCAGGTCCAGGTTTTCAATGCAGCGGACGTTCACGGCCGCCGTCTCCTCGCCCTTGGCCCCCACCCCGAAGCCAAACGGCGCGCAGCCGCAGTTGGCGCAGAAATGATGCGAGATCACGTGTTTGTTGAACTTGTAGGTCGACATGCCCTGCGTGGATGACGTGATGCGCAGGCTGGCGCGCGGCACGAACCAGAGCAGATAGCCCTTGCGGCTGCAGTGCGAGCAATTGCATTCCAATACCTGGGGCACATCGCCGTCGACTTCGAAGGCGATCTGTCCGCAGTGGCAGCTTCCTTGTTGCATGGTCTGGCTCCTGAGCGTTACCGGGTCGGATTCCCATCATAGAGCCGCGCCGCCCGCCTTGGCCATGCGGAACGGCGCGGCGCCATCCAGCGCGGCGCCATCGAACCCGGAGACATCATGCCCCAGTTATCCGCTTACCTCAGTTTCGATGGCAACTGCGCCGACGCCATGCGCTTCTACGAACGCGTGCTGGGCGGCCGGCTCGAAGCCATGATCCGCTACGCCGACGCGCCCCCGGACGCCGCCATGCCCGTGCTCTCTTCCGAGGACGCCGGGCGCATCATGTATGCCCGGCTGTCGCTGGACGAGCAGACGCTGCTGGGCAGCGACGCCACCGCGGGCCATCCGTATCCGGGAAAACAGGGCGTGGCGCTGGCGCTGGTGTACCCCACCGTCTCCGACGCGCACCGCGTATTCGAGCATCTGGCCGAAGGCGGCAGCGTCACCATGCCCCTGCAGAAGACCTTCTGGGCCGAGGCCTACGGCGCGCTGATCGACCGCTACGGCACCCGCTGGATGCTCAGCGGCGGACGCCTCAGCCACTAGGGGCCGACGCGTCCCGCCCGCAGTTACGCCGCGTATCAGGGCGCGCGCGCCGTCAGCCATTCCGCGGGCGGCAAGGGCCTGCCCACGATGCGGATTTCGCCCAGCGCGCCCAGGAAGCCGCCGCTGGGGCCGCCGCCGTCCCAATAGCCCGCGCCCACCGTCCACGGCAGGTTCAGCGTGGCCAGGCCCGCGCCATCCACGGCGTTGCGCAGCACCGGCGCGCCTTCCACATACATCGTGGTTTCGCGCGTCGCGGGGTCGTTGACCACCGCCACGTGCAGCCATGTGTCCACCAGGATCTCGCCCGACCAGTTGGTGCGGGCGCTGACGGGCGTGGCCACCGAGGGCACCACTTCCCATTGCACTTCGCGCAGGTTGGAGATGGCGAACTGCAGCGGCGGCGATTGCGGCAGGCTGGCGGCCCACCCCGGCAAATCGCCACGGCGTCCGGCGCGCGTCATGATGTTCATCCAGGCGTTGGCGGCCGCCGTCCAGTCTCCGGCGATCTTGATGAAGGCCTCGACCGTGTACCCGCTGGTGAACGTTTCGGTATTCAGCGCCGCCGCGGCGTCCGTCAGGAAGTAGCTCAGGCGCGGCCCGGCGGTGTTGCGGAACGTAATGCTGCCGGGCGCGGCCGACAGGCGATGGCGGTCGGCGCTCCAGACCAGATCGCCTTCCTGGGCGGTATTGCCGGCCGGCGCGTTCAGCGGCGCGCGCGTCAGCACATTGTTGTTGCCGGACTTGTCGGCGATCACGGCGCCTTGCGCGACCGAGGCGCCCGCGGCGCCTCCCGCGAAGCGCCAGTGCGCCAACGTGCCGACGGCGTGCGCGTAGTCTTCATCGTTGGCGGGCGCGGCCTTCTCGGGCGGCTGCGCGTCGGTGTAGCCATTCAACGCCAGCGCCAGCGCGGCGTCCGTGATGCTGCCAGCGCGTGTGCCGGGCCCCGCTTTGAAGTCCGGATTGAAGGCGGCAAAACGCTTGGCGAAGTCCATCTCGATCACGAACTGGTTGTTCGCGTCGGTCAGCACCGCCTGGTCGAACTCGTTCACCGCGCTCTTCGGCTTCAGGGGCACCCACGGCGAGAACGACGACGCGACGATCCGGTTGTTGCTCAGGTCGAACTCATAGAAGCGCAACAGGCCGTTGCCGCCCTGGTAGGCCATCTGGTAGTCCACCACCATTTCCTCGACCGCGTGGCCGAAGTCGTTGATCTTGGTCAGGTGCGCCGCGCCATGATGATGGCCGTTGACGGTCATGAAGATCTGATCGCTGCCGCGGATCAGCTTGTCCCACAGCATCAGGCCGTAGTCGACTTCCAGCGGGCTCACCCCGTCGTTGGCGATGGCCAGCAACTGATGGTTGACCAGGATGGCGGGCAAGGACGAATGCGTCTGCAGGACCTGCCGGGCCCATGCAAGGCCCGCATCCGACACGCGCCACGACAGCGACAGCACCAGGAACTTCTGCCCTTCCGTCTCGAACACGTGGTATTCATGAAAGCCGCTGGCGTCGCGGCCGCCAAAGGTGGGCTGCGCGCTCGCGCGGTCCTTGCCGAACCACTTCAGATAGGGCTCGGCCGCGGGGTCGCGGGTGGCGTCCGTGCCATTGACGGGATCGGATTCGTAGCCGATGTCCTGCAACACGTCGTGGTTCCCCGCCAGTATCGAGTACGGCACGCCCGCGTCTTCCAGCCGCTTCATGGCGGCGTCCGCCACTTCCCATTGCTGGGGCTTGGACACCTGGTCCACCACGTCGCCAACATGAATCACGAACGGCACGTTCAACGCCTTGGCCGATTGCGCGATCCAGTTGGTCTGCGCAATAAACGGCTCGCTGCCGAACAGCTTGGCGAACTGGTTGCCGGTTTCGGCGGTGGCATAGCGCGCGTAGAACTGCGTGTCGGGCAGCACCACCAGGCCGAAACTGGACAGGAGCTTCGCCGCGGGCGGCGGTTCCGTCCCGCCATCGCCGCCGCCTGGGCCGGGAGCCGCGTCGTCATCGTCGTCGTCGCCGCCGCAGGCCGACAGCAGCGTGACCAGCCCGGCCGGCATTGCCCACGTTCCCACGCCCGCCTTGATCAGGGAGCGCCGCCGCGTGTTGACGCCGTCCTGTTGCGCGCTGTCCCCGGCGTCGTGGCCGATCCCGTTCTCTTTCTGGTCTGAAGACACTCTGCACTCCGTGGTTCGAGAGAAGTCCCGAACGCGCGCCGGCCCCCCTGGGCCGGACTGTCCGATGCCGACTGGCATCCGCGTTCGAAGCCGCCACTCTAGGCAGGCAATGCAACAGCGGCATGACCCTCAGGTGACGAGTGCGTGAAGAGTCTTCGTTTTGCCGGCGTCAGCCGCCGGGCCGATGCAGGGCCAGCACCTCGCGCAGCGATTGCGCGGCGCCCTGCAGCACCGGAACGGCGCGCAGCAGATCGTCCAGCATGATGCGGGCGGTGGGCGCGTGGCAGGCCACCGCCGCCACCACGCGGTCCTCGGCGTCGCGCACCGGCACCGCCACCGCGCTCATGCCGCGCACGAACTCTTCGTTGTCGATGCCGATGCCGCGCGCGGCCAGGCGGTCGAGCTCCGCCTCCAGCCGGCCGGCATCGGTCAGCGTGCGCGGGGTATTGCGCGTGAGGGGCAGGCGCGCCAGCACCCGCCCGCGTTCCAGGCGGTTCATGGAAGCCAGGAACAGCTTGCCGCTTGCGGTGCAGTGCATGGGCACGTGGCTGCCCACCGCGAAGAACAGCCGCAGCGGCTCGGTCGTCTCCACTCGTTCCATATAGACCACCTGGTCGCCGTCGGGCGCGGTCAGGTTGCAGGTCTCGCCCAGGGTGGCGACCAGCTTGGTCAGCACCGCGCGGCAGGCCCGGGTGAAGGCGGAAGCCCGCAGGGTGGACAGGGCCAGCGACGTGGCCTGCGGCCCCGGCACGTAGCCGTTCTCGGTGGGCGTGGCGGCCACGAAGCCGGCGCGCTGCATGGTGGCCAGCAGGCGCATCAAGGTGGTCTTGGGCATGTCGAGCCGCTGCGCCAGTTGCGCCAGCGTGGGCGGATGCTGGGCCCGCGCCAGATGGTCCAGCACCAGCAGGGCCCGCAGCGAACGCGAGGCCTCCTGCTGCTGGCCGGCCGGGCCGCCCGCGCCTGCTTCGGGCGCCTCGCCCGATGCTGCACTGCGATTTTGAAACCGAAGCCGCATGTTCTGTTCCATTATTCCGCCCCTGCGCTTGTTGTGCTTTGTTCTACGCGCGTGCTTCCTAGAATCGCCTCAGATGCCGGCCCGGTCCGCGTTGTCATGCAGGGGACCCCGGCGCAGGCCCAGTATATAAGGGAGACCGCGCGGATATGTCCGATACCGTGGATTACATCGTGGTGGGCGCCGGATCGGCCGGATGCGTGATGGCAAACCGGTTGAGCGCGGACGGCGCGCATGCCGTCTGCCTGCTGGAGGCCGGCCCCAAAGACCGCTACCCCTGGATACACATCCCCATCGGCTACGGCAAGACGATGTTCCACAAGGTGGTGAACTGGGGCTACTACACCGACCCCGATCCCAACATGCTGGGCCGGCGCATCTACTGGCCGCGCGGCCGCACGCTGGGCGGCTCCAGCTCCATCAACGGCCTGATCTACATCCGCGGCCAGCGCGCCGACTACGACGCCTGGGCGGACGCCGGCAACCCCGGCTGGGGCTGGGACGACTGCCTGCCCTACTTCCGCAAGCTGGAAAACAACGACCTGGGGCCCGGCCCCACCCGCGGCACCAGCGGCCCGCTCAACGCCACCTCCATCAAGACGCCGCACCCGCTGGTGGAAGCACTGATCGCCGCCGCCGGAAAACAGGGCATTCCGCGCCTGGAGGACTTCAACACCGGCGACCAGGAAGGCGTGGGGTATTACCAGCTCACCACGCGCAACGGCCGCCGCTGCTCCACCGCCGTGGCCTATCTGCGCCCCGCGCAGGACCGCCCCAACCTGCGCGTGGAGACCGACGCGCACGCCATGGCAATACTGTTCGAAGGCCGCCGCGCCTGCGGGGTGCGTTACCGGCAGGACGGCCAGGTGCGCACGCTGCGCGCCCGTCGCGAGGTGGTGCTGTGCGCCGGCGCCCTGCAATCGCCGCAGTTGCTGCAGCTTTCCGGCGTCGGCCCCGCCCGCCTGCTGCGCGAGTTCGGCATCGGCGTCGTGCGCGACCTGCCCGGCGTGGGCGAGAACCTGCAGGATCACCTGCAGATCCGCCTGATCTACGAGACCACCCGCCCCATCACCACCAACGACCAGTTGCGCACGCTGACCGGGCGCCTGCGCATGGGGCTGCAATGGCTGCTGTTCCGCAGCGGTCCGCTGGCGGTGGGCATCAACCAGGGAGGCCTGTTCTGCCGGGTCGATCCGGCCAGCGGCAGGCCCGACACCCAGTTCCATTTCGCCACGCTGTCGGCCGACATGGCGGGCGGCAAGGTGCATCCGTTCTCCGGCTGTACCTATTCGGTCTGCCAGCTGCGCCCGTCGTCGCGGGGCCGTGTGCGGCTGCGCAGCGCCGATCCGTTCGACGCGCCTTCCATGCAGCCGAACTACCTGTCCACCGAACTGGACCGCCGCATGGCGGTGGCCGCCGTCAAATACGCGCGGCGGATCGCCGCGGCCGAGCCCCTGGCCGGCCTGATGAAGCGCGAATTCCGGCCGGGCGCGGACGTGCGCAGCGATGACGAGATCCTGCACTTCTGCCGGGAGTACGGCGCCACCATCTTCCATCCTTCCGGCACCGCCCGGATGGGGCCGCGCGGCGATCCCATGGCGGTCGTGGACGAGCGCCTGCGCGTGCACGGCGTTTCCGGCCTGCGCGTGGTGGATTGCTCGATCATGCCCACGCTCGTGTCCGGCAACACCAATGCGCCGGTCGTGATGCTGGCCGAACGCGCGGCCGATTTCATCTTGCAGGACATCAGGCAGGCCCGTCCGCAGACGCTGCGGACGGCGGCCCGGATGGCAATGACGGACCCCGGATAGACCATTACGGATAGCGCAAAGAAACGGCGCAGGACAACGCAGATTGCCCGGCCGCCCCACCAAAGGAGACTAGACATGGCCAAGCAAAACGAAGCCGCGGTGCGCAAAGTCGTCACCGCGTCGCTGATCGGCGCCACCATCGAGTGGTACGACTTTTTCCTGTATGGCGTCGTCGCCGGCATCGTGTTCAACAAGCTGTACTTCCCCACCGGCGATCCGCTGGTCTCCACCATGCTGGCCTACACCACGTTCGCGGTCGGCTTCGTGACGCGGCCGCTGGGCGGGCTGATCTTCGGGCACTTCGGCGACCGCATCGGCAGAAAGAGCATGCTGGTGATGACGCTGATGATCATGGGGGTCGCCACCTTCCTGATCGGCCTGGTGCCCACCTACGACAGCATCGGCATCTGGGCGCCGATCCTGCTGCTCTTGCTGCGCGTGTTCCAGGGCATCGGGCTGGGCGGCGAATGGGGCGGCGCGGTGCTGATGGCCTATGAATACGCGCCGCCGGACAAGAAAGGCTTTTACGCGTCGCTGCCGCAGATCGGGCTGGCGATCGGGTTGTGCCTGGCCTCGGGCACGGTGGCGCTGCTGTCCACCCTGCTGACCGACGCGCAGTTCATGGCCTGGGGCTGGCGCGTCGCCTTCCTGGCCTCGGCGGCGATGGTGATGGTGGGCATGTACATCCGCCTGAACATCAAGGAGACGCCGGAGTTCACGGCGGTCAAGGCCAGCAACGCCGAAAGCCGCATCCCCTTCATGGACATGATGCGGCGCTATCCCGGCAACGTCGTCAAGGGCATGGGCGCGCGCTACATCGACGGCGTGTTCTTCAATGTGTTCGGCGTGTTTTCGATCTCGTTCCTGACGCAGTCGGTGCAGATCACGCGGACCGAGGCCTTGATCGGCGTGATGGCCGCGGCGCTGGTGATGTGCTTTTTCATCCCGTTCTTTGGGCGCCTGTCCGACCGCATCGGCCGCACGCGGGTCTATTTCTGGGGATCGCTCATCACCGCCGCGGCGTCCTTTCCCGGCTTCTGGCTGATGATCAACAGCGGCGGCAACGTCATGCTGATCTGGCTGGCCATCATCATCCCCTTCGGCATCCTCTACGCCGCCATCTACGGACCCGAGGCCGCGCTGTTCTGCGAGCTCTTCGACGCCAAGGTGCGCTACACCGGCATCTCGTTCGTCTACCAGTTCTCCGGGATCTTCGCGTCGGGCATCACGCCCATCATCGCCACCGCGTTGCTCAAGACGGGCGGCGGCCAGCCTTGGCTGATCTGCCTGTACGTGATGTTCGCGGGCGTGGTGTCGGCGCTGTGCGCCTGGCTGATCGGACGCGGCAGGCAGCCGGCCGGACAGGATGACGCGTCCCAGCCGGCCATCCCCAGCCCGGGGCTGCGCAAGGCCTGAGCCGGCCAGGCCGGCGCATCAGTGATGAGCCGGCCGGGCCAGCGACTCAATCGTGAACCGGCCAGGCCGGCGGATCAATCGAGCGCGGCCTGCGGCCCCCGCGCCGCCGGCCAGCCGCCGCCGAGCGCCTTGAACAAGGCCGCCAGCGCCGCCTGGCGCTGGGTGCTGACGTCGATATAGGCCAACTGGTCCGTGTACGCGCTGCGCTGCGCGTCCAGATAGCGCAGATGGCTGTCCACGCCGCCCCGGTAGCGTGCTTCGGACAGGCGCATGGCCTCCTGGCTGGATTGCGCCAGCGCAAGCCGCGAGGCTTCCTCGCGGCGCAGGGTGTCGGTGGCCGCCAGCGCGTCGGAGACCTCCTTGAACGCCGTCTGGATGGTCTTTTCATACTGCGCCACGGCAATGTCCTTGCGCACGCTTGCCAGATCCAGATTGGCGGCGTTGCGCCCGCCGGCAAAGATCGGCAGCGTGATCTGCGGCGTGAACGACCACGCGCGCTGGCCGGAATCGAACAGGCCGGACAGGTCGGCGCTGGAGCTTCCGAACAGGCCGGTCAGCGAAATGCTGGGAAAGAACGCCGCCCGCGCCGCGCCGATGCTGGCGTTGCGCGATTGGAGCTGATGCTCGGCGGCCAGGATGTCCGGCCGCCGCTCCAGCAATTCGGAGGGCGCGCCCGCCGCGATCTCCTGCACCAGCATCGGCGCGTCGGCCAGCCGCTGCGGCAGGTATGGCGACAGGTCGCTGATCCCCACCAGCAGGCCCAGCGCATTGCCGGCCTGCCGGACCTCGCGGTCCATGCGTTCCTGCTCGGCGCGCGCCTGCTCGGTCAGTCCCAGGGCTTCCTGATAATCCAGCGCGGTGGCCGTGCCGGCCTGGCGCCGCTTGACGATCAGTTCCAGCGAGGCCTCGCGGCTGGCCAGAGTCTGGCGCGTGACCTGCAGGCGGCGCTGCGCGCTGTCGCGGGCCAGATAGGACTGGATCACTTCGGCCACCAGGCTGATCTGCGCGCCGCGCGCCGTGGCCTCGGTCGCCAGATATTCCTGCAGCGCCGCATCCGACAGGCTGCGTACCCGCCCGAACAGATCGATCTCGAACGAGGTCAGCCCCACCCCCGCCTGATAGCTGCTCTGCACGCCGGCCGCGCCCGTGCTGTTCAGGTCACCCGGCACGCGCTGCCGCGTACCGGTGCCCTGCGCATTGATGCCGGGCAGGCGGTCGGCGCGTTCGATGCGGTACTGCGCCCGCGCCGCTTCGATGTTCAGCAGCGCCTGCCGCAGGTCGCGGTTGTTCTCGAGCGCCAGTTCCACCAGCTTGCGCAGGGCGTCGTCGGTGACGAAGGACTGCCAGTCCAGCGTCGCCGCGGAAGACGGCTGCGATCCGGCGGCGGCCTGGCTCCAGTGGTCGCCCACGGGCGAGGCGGGACGTTCGTATACGGGCGCCAGCGAGCACCCGGCCAGCGCCGCGCTCAGGACCAGCGCGGAGAGTTTCAAGGGAAAGAAAGCGTGCATCATGGAATCACTCCTGGGCCGCGCGCGGCGCGGCGGCGGATGCCGGCGAAGACTCGCCCCGCTTGCGCCGCACCAGCGACAACACCCACACAAAGAAGACAGGGACGAAGATCACGCCCAGCAGCGTGGCCGTCAGCATGCCGCCGATCACGCCCACGCCCAGCGCGCGCTGGCTGGCCGCGCCCGCCCCGGTCGCCAGCGCCAGCGGCACCACGCCCAGGATGAACGCCAGCGACGTCATCACGATGGGGCGGAACCGCAGCTTGGCAGCCTGGATGGCGGCGTCGGCCAGCGTATGGCCCTGCTCGCGCAGGCTCTTGGCGAACTCCACGATCAGGATGGCGTTCTTGGCCGCCAGGCCGATGATGGTGATCAGGCCCACCTTGAAGTACACGTCGTTGGACATGCCCAGCAGCGTCACCGCCAGCACCGAGCCCAGCGCGCCGATCGGCACGATCAGCATGACGGACGCGGGAATGGCCCAGCTTTCGTACAGGGCGACCATCAGCAGGAACACCACCAGGAACGCCAGGGCGAACAGCATGGGCGCCTGCGAGCCGGCGAATTTTTCCTGGTAGGACAGGCCCGTCCATTCGTAGCCAATGCCCTCCGGCAGCCCGGACACGATGCGCTCGATCTCCGCCATGGCCTCGCCGGTGCTGTGCCCCGGCATGGCGTCGCCCGCGATCTTGAAGGCGGGATAGCCGTTGTAGCGCGAGATCTCGACCGGCCCGGTCTCCCAGTCCGTTTTCACGAACGCGCTCAGCGGCACCATGCCGCCCGACCGGTTCGGCACGTTCAGCAGCAGGATGCTCTCGGGGGTCATGCGGTCGCGCACGTCGGCCTGCACCACCACGCGCTGCAGCCGCCCGGCGTTGGCGAAGTCGTTCACCGTGGCCGAGCCATACGCCGATGAGATCGCCGTGCTGATCACGTCGAACCCCACGCCCAGCGCCTCGGCCTTCTGGCGGTCGATGTCCAGCCGCAGTTGCGGGGCGTCGGCCAGCCCTTCCATCATGGCGTAGGCGATCACGGGCGAGCCGTTGGCCTGGGCCAGCAACTGGTCGCGCGCTTCGGTCAGCGCGGCCCGGCCCAGGCCGCCACGGTCCTGCAGCCGCAGGGCGAAGCCGCCCGAATTGCCCAGGCCATCGATGGGCGGCGGGTTGACGGCCATGATGGCGCCGTCGTCGATCACCGCGAAGCGCTCGTTCACGCTGTTGGCCACGTCGGCGGCCGATTCGCCCTTGCCGCGCTCGGACCAGTCCTTGAGCGTCGGAAACGCGATGCCCGCGTTCTGGCCGGTGCCCGAAAAACTGAAGCCCATGATGGTGAAGGCGTCGCCCATGGCGTCCAGCGACATCAGGTGCTGCTCGACGTCGGCCACGACCTTGTCCGTGCGCGTGTGGGTCGCGCCCGGCGGAAGCTGCACGTCGACGATGACATAGCCCTGGTCTTCCGGCGGCACGAAGGATTCGGGCACGCGCACATACAGCACGCCCAGCACCGCGACGATGGCCACGTAGATCACCATGTAGCGGCCGGTGCGCCTGACCAGCCGCGAATTCAACGCCTCGAAGCGTCCCGTCAGGCGGTTGAAGGCGCGGTTGAAGCCGCCGAAGAAGCCCTTCTTTTCCTCGTGGTGGCCCTTGGGAATGGGCTTGAGGAAGGTTGCGCACAGGGCCGGGGTGAACGTCAGCGCCAGGAAGCCCGAGAACAGGATCGACACCGCCAGCGACAGCGAAAACTGCTGGTAGATCACCCCCACCGAGCCGCTCATGAACGCCAGCGGCAGGAACACCGCCGACAGCACCAGCGTGATGCCGACGATGGCGCCGGACACCTGCTCCATGGCCTTGACCGTGGCCTCGCGCGGCGACAGCCCTTCCTCGGCCATGATGCGCTCGACGTTTTCCACCACCACGATGGCGTCGTCCACCAGGATGCCGATGGCCAGCACCATGCCGAACATCGTCATCATGTTGACCGAGAAGCCCAGCACCGACATCACCGCGAAGGTGCCCAGCAGGCACACCGGCACCACGATGGCGGGGATCAGCGTGTAACGGAAGTTCTGCAGGAACAGGAACATCACCAGGAAGACCAGCACCATGGCTTCCAGCAGGGTGTGGACCACCTTCGTGATCGCCACGCTCACGAACTGCGAGGTATCGAACGGCACCGAGTACGCCACATCCTCGGGGAAGGACGCGGACAGTTCCTGCAGCCTTGCCTTCACGGCCTTGACCGTGTCGATGGCGTTGGCGCCCGGCGCAAGCTGCACCGCCGCCCCCACCGCCTTCTTGCCGTTCAGCCGGGTTTCGAAGTCATAGCTCTGACGGCCCACTTCCAGCCGTGCCACGTCGGCCAGGCGCACGGACGAGCCGTCGGCGTTGGCGCGCAGCACGATCCGGCCGAACTCCTCGGGGTTGTCCAGCGTGCCCTTCACGGCCAGCGTCGCGGACAGCTCCTGCTCGGGCGAGCCCGGGCGGCTGCCGAAGCTGCCGGCGGGAACCTGCACGTTCTGCGCCGCGATGGCCGCGTTGACGTCGGCCACCGACAGGCCCAGGCCCAGCAGCTTCTGCGGATCGATCCAGACGCGCATCGCCGCTTCGGCGCCGAAGAACTGCACCTTGCCGACGCCGTTGACCCGGCGGATCTCGTTGTTGATGTGGCGGGCGGCGTAGTCGGACAGGCCGACCACGTCCTTGTGCGCATCTTCGCCCTTGTAGGTCAGGGCGTAGATCATCAGGAAGTTGGAGCTGGCCTGTTCAACCTGCAGGCCCTGCTGCGTCACGGCCGTGGGCAGGCGCGCCTCTGCCTTCTTGATGCGGTTCTGCACGTCCACCTGGGCCAGGTCGGGATCCGTGCCCGGCTGGAACGTGACGGTGATCGACCCGCTGCCGCTCGAACTGCTGGACGACTCGTAGTACAGCATGTTCTTCGCGCCGTTCAGCTCCTCTTCGATGACGCTGGTGACCGAATCGACCAGCACCGTCGCGGACGCGCCCGGATAAGTGGCGGCGATGGTCACCTGGGGCGGTGCCACCACCGGAAACTGCGACACCGGCAGCGACGGAATCGCCAGCAGGCCGGCCAGCGAAATGAAGATGGCCACCACCCAGGCGAAATTGGGGCGGCCAATGAAAAACTTGGACATGTTCTAACCTCGGAGTGCGCGCGCTACAGGAACGGCGTTCAGTTCGCCGCCGGGCCGGCGGCATTGCCGGCAGTGGCGATTTGCGCCTTGGCCGCATCCGGCCGCGCCGGTTCGGGCGTGGCGGCCACGGGCTGGGGCGCGGCGGTCACGCTGACCTTCTGCCCAGGCACCGCGGCATTGACGCCGCCGACGATGACCCGGTCGCCGGGCGCCAGGCCCGCGGTGATGTGCCAGTCGCTGCCGCGCATCGTGCCGGTCTGCACGGCGCGGGATTCGACGACGTCGTCCTGGCCCGCGAGCAGCACCTGCGGCTTGCCATCGGTGCTGCGCGTGACGGCGCGCTGGGGCACGAGGATCGCCGCGGGGTCCACGCCCTGCTGCGTCTCTACGCGCACATACATGCCGGGCAGCAGCAGCACGTCCGGATTCGCAAACTCGCCGCGCAGGGCCACCTGGCCCGTGGTCCGGTCCACGGCGATGTCCGAGAACAGCAGGCGGCCATCGCGCTTCTGGTCGGTGCCGTCGATGGTGATCGAGATGCTGGCGCCCTCGCCCAGGCTGCCGTCCTGCATGGCGCCGCGCATGCGCAGCATGTCGCCCACCGGCTGGTTGAAGTCCACGTAGACCGGATCCAACTGCTGCACCGTCGCCATCACCGTGGCTTCGTTCTGGCCCACCAGCGCGCCTTCGGTCACCTGGGCGCGGCCGATGCGTCCGGAGATCGGCGCCTTGACCGTGGCGTAGTCCAGGTTCAACTGCGCGGTTTCCACATCCGCCTGCGCCGAACGGCGAGCCGCCTGCGCGCTCTTGAGCGTGGTGTTGGCGGTATCGAAATCCTGCTGGCTCACGGCTTCGATCTTGACCAGGGGCGCGTAGCGCCGGACGATGGCCTGCGCATCGGACACGGCGGCGTCCGCCTTGGCCAGTTCGCCTTGCGCGCGCGACAACGCCGTCTTGAAAGGCGCCGGGTCGATGCGGAACAGCACATCGCCCGCCTTCACGTCCGCGCCCTCTTCGAAATCGCGGCTCAGCACGATGCCCGCCACGCGGGCGCGCACTTCGGCGACCCGCATGGGTTCCACCCGTCCCGGCAACGCGCTGGACAAGGTGAAGCGCTCGGGCTGCACCGCCAGCACCTGCACCGGCCGGGGGCCTGCCGCCTGCGGCGGCGCATCATCGGCCCCGCCGCATCCGGCCAGCAGCGTCGCCATCGCCAATGCCGCCAGGGGCAGCCGCCATTCTTTGTTCAACATCACTCGATACCCCCCGCCCCGCGGCGACTTGAATTCAATAAGATGCCGATGGTACCTTATAGGCTAATTTGAATCAATAATGATTCATAAGATCCAATAATTTATAAAAATCGGGGACTTTCAGATATTTCTTGATTAATTAGCCAAAGTTTGTACAAACTGAATCGGCCATGATCCAATGCCGGACCAAGGCGCGATCCAACACATGACGGGGGCAGGCAATGACTGACGATGCGGGGCACGAGCGGCTATTGGTCGCGCTGGCGTTGGCGATGGTGGACCAGCCGCGGGCGACGCTGCAGGAACTGGCAAAGGCCGTCGGCGTCAGCAAAGCGACGCTGTACCGCTTCTGTAAGACGCGAGACCAGCTGGTGCTGCGCCTGATGACGCATTGCGCCCAGGTGATGAAGCAGACGCTGGCGGACTCGCACCTGGATTGCGCCGCCCCGCGCGAGGCCCTGCGCAGACTGATCGAACAGCATCTGGCGCACAAGGAACTGACGGTTTTCCTGATCTACAACTGGAAGCCCGACACCGAACTGGACGCGGCCATCATGAGCAGTTGGTCCGGCTTTCAGGAAACGCTGGATGCGTTCTTTCTACGCGGACAGCGGGAAGGCGCCTTCCGCGTGGACATTCCGGCAGCCGGGCTCAGCGAACTATTCCTGGCGGTGATCACCAGCATGGTGGACGCCGAGCGGCGCGGACGCGTCGCCCGGCTGGGCATTGCTCAGATGGCCGAACAGATGATGCTGCACGGCATCGCGGCGGAACCCGCGCGTGCCCCCGGCTGAGGCCTCAAGGACCTGAGCGGCCCGGCGGGCGCATCGTGGACGCCTGCGCCCCGGTCCCCCGGAGGCATGCATCCAGAGGCGCCGGCCAGGTTCAGGCGGCCGTCACCGGACGGCCGTAGAACGGATAGCTGGGGTCGTTGTAGCCGTGGGCCGACGCGTGGCCCGGCGTGACCCAGCCGTCCACCACGGTTTCGTCCTCGGGCGTGATCGCCACATCCAGCGCCGCGTAGTAATCGTCCATTTGCGCCAGCGTGCGCGGGCCCGCGATGACGGCGGTGACGATGGGATTGGCCAGCACCCAGGCGGTAGCGAAATGGCCAGGCTGCACGCCGCGCGCGGCGCTGTGCTGCACCAGCTTTTGCGCGATCTGCAGGGATTCCTCGCGGAACTCGGTGGCCAGGATGCGCCGGTCGCCGCGTCCCGCGCGGGTATCCGCCGCCGGCGCCTGGCCCGGCTGATACTTGCCGGTCAGCACGCCGCGCGCGATCGGGCTGTAGGGCACCACGCCCAGGCCGTAATGCTTGCAGGCGGGCAGGATCTCGACTTCAGGCCCACGGTTCAGCATGTTGTAGTAAGGCTGGCACACGACCGGCTGCGGCACGCCCATTTTTTCGCACAGCCGCAACACTTCGGCGATGCGCCAGCCACGGAAGTTCGACAGGCCGAAGCTGCGCAGCTTGCCCGCGCGGATCAGGTCGCCCAGCGCCCACAACGCCTCTTCCAGGTTTTCTTCGTGATAGTCGCGGTGCAGGTACAGGATGTCCATGAAATCCGTGCCCAGGCGCGACAGGCTTTGCTCGACGCCACGTATCAGCCACTGGCGCGAGTAATGCGCCAGGTTCGGACCCTTGCCGACAGCGTTGCCGATCTTGCTGGCCAGCACCCAGTCGTGGCGCTGTCCTTTCAGCAGCTTGCCCACAACCTCTTCCGAACGGCCCTCGTTGTAGACGTCCGCGGTATCGATGAAATTCAGGCCATGGTCGCGCGCCGACGCGACAATGCGCGCGGCCTCGTCGTCGGGCGTCTGTTCTCCGAACATCATGGTGCCCAGGCATAGCGGCGATACGCGAAGATTGCTGGTTCCCAGTCGGCGGTAGTTCATGGCGTGATTTCCAAGTCGGAGGATGAGCTCTGGATGTTACCCGGCGGCCGGCCATGGAGGAAACCCTGCCCTCGGGAACGTAGCTCACCGTGGCCCCATCCAATGGTCAGGTGCGCGCAAAAGGAGAACATCCATGTTGAGCTATGCCGTCGTGATATTTGCGGTCGCCGCTGTCGGCGGCCTGGTGCTTGCGGCGCATGTGCTGCGCAACAAGTTCGCCCCCTGGGCCTTGTCCTTGCTGCACGCGCTGCTGGGCGCGGCGGGCCTCGTCCTGTTGATCACCCTGCTCGTCCGGGGCAATGCGCCGCAGCAAGTGATGATCGGCTTCGTGCTGCTGCTGGTGGCGGCGCTGGGCGGGTTTTTTCTGGCCTCGTTCCATGCGCGCAAGAAGCTGCCGCCCAAGGCGGTGGTGGTGATACACGCGGGCGTCGCCGTCGCGGGCTTTCTGACCCTGGCAAGCGTGCTGTTGTGAAGCCGCGCCATCCCCTGCACCCCGCGCTGGTGCATTTTCCCATCGCCTGCTGGTCGCTGGCGGTGGTGGCGGATTTCGCCGGACTCTGGTTCGGCGAGGCCGCCTGGCGCTGGTCGGGCGGGTTGCTCGCGGTGGGCTGCGTCATGGCGCTTCTTGCCATGCTGGCGGGCATGATCGAACTGCCCCGGGTGCCCGAAGGCCCGGCGTTGCGGGTTGCCTACTGGCACATGGGGACGATGCTGCTCGCCGGCACGCTGTTCACCGTCCGCCTGCTGCTGCGGCTGGAGGACTTGCGTCCGCTGGCGCCCGACACGCTTTCCCTGCTGTTGGACGCCGCCGGCTTCTTCTGCCTCGCGGTTGGCGGGTGGCTGGGGGGCACACTGGTCTATCACCACGGCGTCGGCCGCGCCGGCAAATAGGAACCAACGAGTCCGACGAGGCCCATCGAGGCCCGGGAGGGAGTCCCCATGCTGAATCCCCTGCATCAGACGACGGCGCCCATCTCACCGCAGACGCCCGAGGCCGAGCTCGTGTCGCGCGCGGCCACGGGAGACGAAGCGGCGTTCGAGGCCATCATGCGGCGCAACAACCGCCTGCTGTTCCGCACCGCGCGCAGCATCCTGAAGAGCGACGCGGAGGCCGAGGATGCGCTTCAGGAGGCGTATCTGCGCGCCTGGCGCGCACTCGCCGGCTTTCGTGCCGAGGCCAGGCTGTCGACCTGGCTGGTGCGCATCGTCGTCAACGAGGCGCTTGGGCGCCTGCAACCCAGGAACGCGCAAGTCATACCTCTGGATGCCGCCATGAACGCCATCGACCCCGATATCCAAGCGTCGCTGACCGACGATCCCGACCGCCGGCCGGAATATTCCGCGATGCGCGCCCAGATGCGCAGGCTGCTGGAAGACCGCATCGACCTGCTGCCCGAGGATTTCCGTATCGTCTTCGTCTTGCGGGCGGTCGAGGAACTGAGCGTGAAAGAGGTAGCCCTGGCGCTGGACATTCCCGAGGCCACGGTGCGGACCCGCTACTTCCGCGCCCGCGGGCTGTTGCGCGAAGGGCTGGCCAGCCAGATCGACGTCGCGTTGAACGACGCCTTTTCCTTCGATGGCGCCCGCTGCGATCGCATCGTCGCGGGCGTGTTCATCACTGCCCGTCAGCGTCCACCGCCGCCAGGATCTTCCCGAACAGCGCATCCGCGTGAGCGGAATTGAGCCAGCGCACGATCACCACCATCTTGCGCTCGGGTTCGACCCAGGTGAACGAGCTGCCCGCCCCCACGCCGAAGAAGCTGGACGCCGGCACGCTGGGAAATACGCGGCCGTCGTGGTTCAGCCAGATCAGGTAGCCGTAGTACGGCGCGATTTCGCAGGGCGTGCGCATGGCCTGTATCCATTCGCGCGACAGGATCTGGCGGCCGTTGGCCTGGCCATCGTTCAGCAGCATCTGGCCGATCAGCGCCTGGTCGCGGGCGCTGATGGACATGCCCCCGCCCCAGTGCGAGCCGCCCGGCACGGACGGCATGCGCTGGCCGTCGATCTCGACCCAGGCCTCGTCATAGCCCACCCATTGCCAGTCTTCGCTGGCGCCGATCGGGCGCGTGACGGCTTCGCGGAACACGTCCGGCAGCGGCTTGCGGAACAGGTGCAGCAGCGCATAGGAAAGCTGGTTGATGCGCACGTCGTTGTATTCCCAGTACGTGCCGGGACGCTGCAGGGGACGCGCGTCGCCCTTCTTGCCGTCCGGCGGCACGCCGAAGGTGACGGCGCGGTAGCGATCCGCCTGATCCGACACGCCGAAGCGCTCGCCTTCCCATTCGCTCGTCTGCTGCAGCAGGTGGCGCCAGGTGATGTCGGCGTTCTGGCCGTCGTCGAAGCCGATGCCCGGCACGCGCTTGCCCACGGGCTCGTCCACGTCGGGCAGCAGGCCGCGGTCATGCGCCACGCCGGCCAGGATGGCCAGGTACAGCTTGGCGACGCTGAACGTCAGGTCGGCGCGGTCCGGCTCGCCCCACGAGGCGACCGTCTTGCCGTCGACCACCACCACGCCCGACACGGGGCCGCGATCGTGGATCGGGCCCAGCAGGCGGTTCCAGGGCGGCGGATCATTCAGATGCACGCCAAAGTTGCCCTTGACGCTGCGGTCCCAGGTGGATTCGTGTTCATTGGCGAACTGGATCGCCTGCTGCATGAGCGTATTCATTGGTTCCCTCGTTGTGTATGTCTGTCATCAAGCTCGGGGCGCGTCAGCCCGCCGCGCTTTCCGGCGCGCGGGCCAGGAATTCCATGGCCGCCTGCAGCCCGCCCGGACGGTGCGGAACGCCGGCCGCGGCCAGCCCCATTTCCACGCCGGCCAGCGTGCCGCACAGCGTCAGATCGTTGAAGTGGCCCAGATGGCCGATGCGGAAGATGCGGTCGGACAGCTTGCCCAGGCCCTGGCCCAGCGACATGTCGAACCGGTCCAGGATGATCTTGCGCAGCGCGTCGGCGCTGTGGCCTTCGGGCATCAGCACGGCGGTCAGCGCCGGACTGTGCGCGGCCGGATCCAGGCTCAACAGTTCGAGCCCCCAGGCGGCCACCGCAAGCCGGGTGGCGCGGGCATGGCGCTCGTGGCGCGCAAATACCTGCGGCAGCCCTTCCGCTTGCAGCATGGCCAGCGCTTCGTGCAGGCCATACAAAAGATTGGTCGACGGCGTATAGGGAAAATAGCCCTTGGCGTTGGGCCCCAGCATCTCGCGCCAATCCCAGTAGGAACGCGGCAGGCCCGCCGTCTCGGCGGCGGCCAGCGCGCGCGGGCCGACCGCGTTGAACGACAGGCCCGGCGGCAGCATCAGCCCCTTCTGCGAGCCGGCCACCGTGACGTCCACGCCCCATTCGTCGTGGCGGTAGTCGATGGAGCCCAGCGAGGAAATCGTGTCCACCATGAGCAGCGCGGGATGCGCCGCGTTGTCTATCGCGGCGCGCACGGCGGCAATGTCGCTGGTGACGCCGGTGGAGGTCTCGTTGTGCACCACGCACACGGCCTTGATGCGGTGCTGCGTGTCTTCGGCCAGGCGCTTGCCGATCACGGCGGCGTCCACGGGATGGCGCCAGTCGCCCTCGACGTAGTCCACCTCCAGGCCCAGGCGTCCCGCCAGCTTGCGCCAGAGGCTCGCGAAGTGCCCGGTTTCCACCATCAGCACCCGGTCTCCTTGCGACAGCGTGTTGACCAGCGCGGCTTCCCAGGCACCGGTGCCCGACGCCGGAAAGATCACCACGGGCGCGTCGGTCTGGAACACCTGCTTGATCCCCGCCAGCACCGCCAACCCCAGCGCCCCGAACTCCGGGCCGCGATGATCGATGGTGGGCTGGTCGATAGCGCGCAGCACCCGGTCGGGCACATTGGTGGGCCCGGGAATCTGCAAAAAATGGCGGCCGGACGGGTGATTGTTCAGCGAAAGCATGCGTAGCCCCACAGTGGACGTTTTGTATACCAGCGAAGATTGCGCAGCAGACGATTAACGTTTGCCGGGCATGCGGACTTGCGGCATGCGTCACTCTATCCCATTGTTTTTATGGCGATAACCTAGGGTATACACCCATCATTCAAGCGTGAAAGACAGGTTTATAGTTTCGCAAAACACGGGGAATTTTTGTATACCAATGAGCAGCGATCCTAGCCTGATGCCGGATCTGGCCTCGGCCGACGCCGTGGCCGGTCCCGCGCCGCAGCCCGCGGCCCGCGCCGCCGGCAACGGCCGCACGCTGGCGGGCACGGCAGCCGGACAACTGCGCGAACGCATCATCCAGGGCGAATTTCCCCCAGGGTCCCGCCTGAACGAACGCACGCTCTGCGACCTGCTGGGCGTGTCCCGCACGCCGCTGCGCGAGGCCTTCCGCCTGCTGGCATCCGAAGGGCTGGTGCAGATCGAGCCGAACCGCGGCGCGCAGGTGGTGGCGCTGTCGGAAGCGAACATCCGCGAAGCGTTCGAGGTGATCGGCGGCCTGGAAGCCATGTCGTGCCGCATGGCCTGCGAGCGGGCGACCGACCAGGAAATCGCCGAAATCCGCGCATTGACGTACGAAATGATGGCCAGCCATGCCCGCCATGACCTGCCCACCTACTACCGCACCAACCGCGAGATCCACGAACGCATCAGCCTGGCGTCGCACAACAGCCTGCTCAAGCAGCTTTACGAGGCGCAGAACGCGCGGATCCAGAACCTGCGCTTCGTCTCGAACGAAAACCGTCAGAAATGGGATCTGGCGATGCGCGAACACATAGAAATGGCCGAGGCCCTGGACGCGCGCGACGCGGACCGCCTTGCCGCCATCATGCGGCAGCACCTGCAGCGCAAATGCGAGGCGGCGCTGAAAAGCCGGAGCGAGACGATAGATACGCAACACATGTAGTGTCTTCAAGAGGAGCCTTCACCATGGCTGATAGTCGCTTCAAACCCGTCTCACCCGCGTTGTCCTCCCGCTGCTCCACACCGCTGAAGGGCCTGGCCGCCGCCCTGCTGGCCTGCGCCGCGCTGGCAGCCCAGCCAGCGTTCGCCGGCAAAAAAGACGACACCTTGCGCATGGCCTATGACCAGGCGCCGGAAAGCGTGGACCCCTACTTCAACAACGTCCGCATCGGCGTCATCATCGCCGCCAACGTGTGGGACACCCTGCTCTACCGCGACCCGGTCACCAACGAGTACAAGGGCCAGCTCGCCAAGAGCTGGAAACAGGTCGACGACAAGACCATGGAATTCGAGCTGCGCGAAGGCGTGAAATTCCATAACGGCGAGGAGTTCGACGCGGACTCGGTGGTCTACACGCTGAACTACGTGGCCGACCCCAAGAACAAGGCCGTCACGCAGCAGAACGTGTCCTGGATAGACAAGGTCGAGAAGATCGACAAGTACAAGGTCCGCCTCACGACCAAGGAACCCTTCCCGGGCGCCAAGGAATACCTGTCCACCACCGCGGCCATCCATCCCGCCAAGTACTACCAGGAAGTCGGCCCCAAGGGCATGAACGCGAAACCCGTGGGCTCGGGTCCGTACAAGGTGGTGGATTACCAGCCCGGCAAGTCCATCACGCTGGAGCGCAACGCCGACTACTTCAAGGATTCACCCAAGGCGCAGCCCAAGATTGGCAAGGTGGTCATCCGCTTCATTCCCGACCGCCAGACGCAGATGGCCGAGGTCATCTCGGGCGGCGAGGACCTGATCATGAGCGTCCCGAAGGACCAGGCCGAACAGTTGGGCGGCATGCCCAATCTGCAGATGGTCACGGGCAACACGATGCGCATCGTCTTCATGCAGATGAATATCCTGGAAGGCACGCCGGCGCCGCAGCTCAAGGACGAGCGCGTGCGAAAGGCGATCATCCACGCGATCGACCGCGACGCCATGCTCAAGAACATCGTGGGCGAAGGCGGCGGGCTCATCAACACCATCTGCACGCCGTCGCAGGTCGGCTGCACGCAGGAAGGCGCCCCGACCTACAAGTACGACCCCGCGCTGGCCAAGAAGCTGCTGGCCGAAGCCGGCTACCCCAACGGTTTCGACATCGACATCGTGGCGTACCGCGAGCGCAACCAGACCGAAGCCATCATCAACTATCTGCAGGCCGTCGGCATCCGCGCCAAGCTGAATTTCCTGCAGTATGCGGCCATGCGCGACATGATCCGCGCCAACAAGGCGTCGCTCACCCACCAGACCTGGGGCTCCAATCTGGTCAACGACGTGTCGGCGTCCACGCCCGTGTACTTCGCCTTCGGCAACGACGACATCACCCGCGACGCCAAGGTGCGCGAACTGCTCAACAAGGGCGACCACACCATCGACAGCGGCCCGCGCAAGGCGGCCTACAAAGAGGCGCTGGACCTGATCGCGCAAAAGGCCTACGCCGTGCCCCTGTGGACGCTGCCCGCCTACTACGTCGCCACCAAGGACGTGAACTTCAAGCCCTACTCGGATGAGCTGGTGCGCTTCTGGGACATGAGCTGGAAGTAAGGCGCGGTTCACGCCGGGCGGGCGTTGCGCGCGCCCGGCGTTGCTGAACATAGAGGAAGTCCTATGCTTTATTTCACGATCAGGCGCCTGGGCCTGGCGGCGCTGGTGGCGCTGACCGTATCCGTCCTGGCGTTCCTGCTGCTGCACCTGTCGGGCGATCCGGCGCTGGCCCTGGCGGGCGAAGGCGCGCGTCAGGCCGACATCGACATGATCCGCAAGACCTATGGGCTGGACCGGCCGCTGGCGGTGCAATATGCCGACTGGCTCTGGCACATCCTGCAGGGCGATTTCGGCACCTCGGTGTATTTCAAGACCGAAGCCGGGCCGCTAATCCTGTCCAAGCTCACGACCACGCTGAAGCTGGGCGTGGCCGCGCTGGCCTTCGCGCTGGCCATCTCCATCCCGCTGGGCGTGCTGGCCGCCATCTACAAGGGCAGCCTGATCGACCGCCTGTGCCTGGCCATCGCCGTGCTGGGCCAGGCCCTGCCCAACTTCTTCTTCGCGCTGATCCTGATCATGCTGTTCTCGATCTCGCTGCGCATCCTGCCCGTGTCCGGCAGCGGCACCTGGCAGCACTTCGTCATGCCGGCCATCGCACTGGGCTATTACGTCGCGCCCGCCTTCATGCGCCTGATCCGGGCCGGCATGATCGAGGTGCTGGGCGCCGACTACATCCGCACCGCGCGGGCCAAGGGGCTGCCGGCGCGCAAGGTCATCTTCAAGCATGCGCTGCGCAACGCCATCGTGCCGGTGGTGGCGCTGGCCGCGGTGCAGTTGGGCTACCTGCTGGGCGGCTCGGTTGTCATCGAAACCATCTTCGCGCTGGACGGGCTGGGCTACCTGGCCTACCAGAGCATCACGTACAAGGACTATCCGGTCATGCAGCTCATCGTGCTGCTGCTTTCGGTGCTGTACGTCATGCTGACGCTTGCCGCCGATATCGCCAACGCGTGGCTCGACCCGCGCATCCGGGTGTCCTGACATGACCACGCCTATTCTCACCCCATCCGTACCCGGCGCACCCGCCCCGGCGCCGCTGGAACTGTCCGCGTCCGCGCTGCGCTGGCGCCGCCTGCGCCGCAACAAAGCGCTGCTGGTCGGTGGCGGCATCCTGCTGGTCATCGTGCTGATCGCGCTGCTGGCTCCGTGGATCTCGCCGCACGACCCCTACTTCCAGGACCTGGCCTACCGCACCGCTCCGCCGGTCTGGTACGAGAAAGGCACCTGGCTGCACCCGCTGGGTACCGACCAGCTTGGGCGCGATTACCTGTCGCGGCTGTTCTACGGCGCGCGGATCTCGCTGCTGATCGGCGTCAGCGTGGCGCTCATCTCCGGCCTGATCGGCACCGCCATGGGCATGGCCGCCGGCTACTTCGGCGGCAAGGTCGATATGGCCGTGTCGTTCCTGATCACCACCCGGCTGTCCATGCCCGTCATCCTGGTGGCGCTGGCCACCGTGGCCATCGTGGGCGGATCGCTGTGGGTCGTGATCCTGGTGCTGGGCCTGCTCAAATGGGACCGCTACGCCGTCGTGATGCGCAGCGCCACCCAGCAGGTGCGCTCGCTGGAATACGTGGCCGCGGCGCAGGCCGCGGGCGCCTCCACCTGGCGCATCGTGTGGGGCGAGGTCCTGCCCAACGTGGTGCCGCAGCTCATCGTCATCGCCACCCTGGAAGCCGCCAGCGCCATCCTGCTGGAGGCCTCGCTGTCGTTCCTGGGCCTGGGCGTGCAGCCGCCGCTGCCGTCCTGGGGCCTGATGATCTCGGAGGCCAAGGCCTATATGTTCTTCTCGTTCTGGCTGATCGCCATTCCCGGATCGGCGCTGGCGCTGCTGATCTTCGCGATCAACCTGGCCGGCGACGGACTGCACCAACTCCTGACGCCTGAAGAGAGGGCCTGAGCATGAACGGCACGGATATCGTCCTGGACGTACAGGGACTGACAGTCGACATCGCCACGCCGCGGGGCCCCCTGCACGCCGTGCGCGACGTGTCCTTCCAGGTCAGGCGCGGCGAAACGCTGTGCCTGGTCGGGGAATCGGGCTGCGGCAAATCCATGACCTCGCTGGCCATCATGGGCCTGTTGCCCAAGGCGGCCCAGCGCAGCACGCGCCGGCTGGCGGTGCTGGGCGAAGACCTGTCCAAGGCCCGCGGACGGCGCATCAACGCGCTGCGCGGCAGCAAGATGGCGATGATCTTCCAGGAGCCGATGACAGCGTTGAACCCGGCCTACGCCATCGGCGAGCAATTGACGGAACACTACATCCACCATCGCCACGCCAGCCGCCAGCAGGCCCGCGACCGCGCGGTGGAACTGCTGGAGAAGGTCGGCATCGCCTCGGCGGGCCAGCGGCTGACACAGTATCCCCATCAGTTGTCGGGCGGCCTGCGCCAGCGCGTGATGATCGCAATGGCGCTAATGTGCGGGCCCGAACTGCTGATCGCCGACGAGCCCAGCACCGCGCTGGACGTCACGATCCAGGCGCAGATCCTGCGGCTGCTGGCCGACCTGCAGGCCGAGCTGGGCATCGCCATGGTGCTGATCACCCACGACCTGGGCGTGGTGGCTCGCATCGCCCGCCAGGTGGCGGTGATGTATGCCGGGCAGATCGTCGAAGAAGGCCCCGTGGCCGACATCTTCGCCACGCCGCGCCACCCGTACACGCAGGGACTGCTGGGCTGTATCCCCGTGCCGGGCCGCACCGCGCCCGGTGAACATCTGGGCACCATCCCCGGCGTGGTCCCGTCGCTGGTGGGCGACCTGCGCGGCTGCGCCTTCATCGACCGCTGCCCCTACGCGCAGCCGGAATGCCGCCATACCGTTCCCATCCACGGCCAGCCGCCCGGCCAGCAATGGCGCTGCATCCGCCGCGCCGAAGGAGTTCCGGCATGAGCGCGCTGTTGCAAGCCGATGCCGTCAGCCGGCAGTTCACCGTGCGGACCGGCATGTTCCGCCCGCGCGCGACGCTGCACGCGGTCAATGGGGTGGACCTGTCCGTGCAGCGGGGCGAAGTCCTCGGCATCGTCGGTGAATCCGGCTGCGGCAAATCCACCCTGGCGCGCATGCTGCTGGGCCTGACGCCGCCGTCGGAGGGCGCCATCCGCCTGGACGGGCAGGACATCCGCCAGATGGACCGGCGCGCGCTGGCGCGGCGCGTGCAGCCCATCTTCCAGGATCCGTATTCGTCGCTGAACCCGCGCCGCTCCATCGCGTCCATCGTGTCGCTGCCGCTGGAGGTGCATGGCATCGCCAACCCCAAGTTGCACAAGGCCATCGAGATGCTGGAGCGCGTCGGCCTGCCGCCCCGGCTGGCCCACAACACGCCCGGACAGCTCTCCGGCGGCCAGCGCCAGCGCGTGGCCATCGCGCGGGCGCTGGTGATGAACCCCGAGATCGTCATCTGCGACGAGCCCACCTCGGCCCTGGACGTCTCGGTGCAGGCGCAGATCATGAACCTGCTGATGGACCTGCGCCGCGAATTCAACCTGACCTATGTCTTCATCAGCCATAACCTGGCGGTGGTGGAGCACATCGCCACGCACGTGTCGGTGATGTACCTGGGCCGCGTGGTCGAATCGGCGCCCACCGCCCGGTTGTTCCACGACCCGCGCCACCCCTATACGCAGGCCCTGCTGGCCTCGGTGCTGACGCCGGAGCCCGGACTGGGCATCCCCGACATGGGCCTGGGACTGTCGTTTCCTGACCCCCTGCACCCGCCCGCCGGCTGCCCCTTCCACCCGCGCTGCCAGCACGCCATGGCCCAATGCAAGACCGAACGGCCCGCGCTGGCCTTGCGCGAACACGCCCTGGTGGCCTGCCACCTCTATCCGTCCGCCCCCTCTTCTTCCAATGGAGCTCCACAGCCATGACTCGCGAACAAGCCATCGCCCAAGCGGAACAGTGCTTTGATTCCGGCGCCTTCCGCGCGCTGCTGGCGCGCCGGCTGGCGCTGCCCACGGAAAGCCAGAACCCCGCCCGCGCCGCCGTCCTGGCGGACTACCTGGAGACCGAGATCCGGCCGGCCTTCGAAGCCCTGGGCTTCACCTGCCGCACGCTGACCCATCCCAAGGCGCTGGCGCCCTTCCTGTATGCCGAGCGCATCGAAGATCCCGCCTTGCCCACGGTGCTGGGCTATGGGCATGGCGACGTCATCCGCGGGCTGGAACCCGAATGGAAGGAAGGCCTGTCGCCATGGGCGCTGACCGAATCCGAGGGCCGCTGGTACGGCCGCGGCATCGCCGACAACAAAGGCCAGCACACCATCAACATGGAAGCCCTGCGCCTGGTGCTGGAAACGCGCGGCAGGCTGGGCTTCAACGCCAAATACCTGATCGAGATGGGCGAGGAAACCGGCTCCATGGGGCTGCGCGACCTGTGCGCCGAGCACCGCGAACTGCTGGCGGCCGACCTGCTGATCGCCTCGGACGGCCCGCGGCTCAGCGCCGCGCGCCCGACCATCTTCCTGGGCGCGCGCGGTAGCCTGAACATCGACCTGAGCATCGAAGCGCGCGCGGGCGGCCATCATTCCGGCAACTGGGGTGGCCTGATCTCCAACCCCGGCATCCAGTTGGCGCACGCCATCTCCACCATCGTCTCGCCCACCGGCCAGATCCGCATCCCCGAATGGGTGCCCGCCGAACTGCCAGACGCCGTGCGGCGCGCCTTGGCCGACTGCCAGGTGGACGGCGGCGCGGACGGCCCCGAGATCGAACCCGACTGGGGCGAACCGGGCCTGTCCCCCGCCGAACGCGTGTTCGGCTGGTGTTCCTTCGAGGTGCTGGCCTACAAGACCGGCAACCCGGACACGCCCGTCAACGCCATCCCGCCGCGCGCCTGGGCGCGCTGCCAGTTGCGCTTCGTGGTGGGCGTCGACCCCGAGGACCTCGTCCCCGCCCTGCGCCGGCACCTGGACCGCCAGGGCTTTCCGATGGTCAAGATCGCAATGACCCGCGAAAACATGTTCCGCGCCACCCGCATCGATCCCGACGACGCCTGGGTGCGCTGGGCCGTCGATTCGCTGGAACGCACCTCGGGCGAAAAGACCGCGCTGCTGCCCAACCTGGGCGGCTCGCTGCCCAACGACATCTTCACTGACGTGCTGGGCCTGAGAACGATCTGGGTGCCGCACTCCTACCCCGGCTGCTCGCAGCACGCGCCGAATGAACATCTGCCGCCCGAGTTGATGCGCCAGGGGCTGTGCCTGATGACCGGGCTGTATTGGGACATGGGCGCGGGGGATACGCCGGCGGTGGAGCGGTAGGCGGAATGCTTAGGGACGGCGGCGTTGGCGTTGGCGTTGCCGGGACCTTGCCGTCGTTCCGGCTTCGCCGGGATGATAGTGTCAGCGCCCTGGCGGCAAGCCTAACCGTGTTTGAGCAGGAAGCGCGCCAGTCCAACGAGATTCGCAGTGGCGCCATAAATGATAGTCGCCGCCGTCAGCAGCCCACACACAACAACGGCATGAGGTGCAACATTATCAAGCAGCGAGCTCCGCTTGAAACCGACTTTAGCGCAGCTAAAGAATAGACCCGGCATACCAAATCCGACGAACGCAAGGGACACGATTGGGATATGGACGGATTCTTTGTGCAAGCCCAGCACGGGGGATATACCTATTCCGGCAATCAGCACAAATAAGGTGATAAGAAACGTTCCGATGCCTCTCGCAAGAGAGGACGCATAACCGACGTAAATATTAAGGTCGTCTACTCTGTCCTTGAATTTGCAATAGGCCGCGAATGCACACGTCCATACAGCGAAAACAATGCCTACGTACCCAACGAGTTGATCACGTATCCAGTCCCCCGGGTCCAGCAGGTAGCCAAGAAGAGGACGTGCAGCTATCTGGTCACGCAGCAATTTGTACGCGGGGGAAGCAATGAAGGGACCAATTATCGACAATCCGACGAAAAATGCGATCAGGTACGTGGCCCATCTACCAATACGTCCGAGTGTCGAACGAACCGCGAAGAACTTGTGCAGCAGCGCCTTGATGTAGTGCATATAGCGATGCCATCGCTCGGGTTGGATCACACCGAAAACGTCAGCTTGAGTGGATTATTGGGCCGTAGTCTAACTGAGTAGCGTGTCCCGCCCGCCCCTTACCCGATCCCGCACATAATCCTCCAACGCCGTTGTTCCCCGCAGCGGATCGTCCGAGAGATCAAATCCGCTATCGACGACGGCCTCGGTCATCCGTGCATAGGATTTGGCGGCCGCTTCGGAGAACCCCTGGTTCAGGAACGCCAGTTTCCACTGATCGCGTGGAATCACTTCCACCTCGACAGGCCGCCCCAACGCTTCCTGGAAAGCCCGCGCGACATCGTTGGGCGTGTATCGCCGGGGCCCTTCCACGTAGCGGATGCCGTCGTCCTCCACGCCCGAGATCAGACGCGCGGCGGCCGCTACCCCCAGGTCGTCCGGGGCCACCATCGGAATGGGAAGGTCCGCCGGGAACAGCGTGGGCAGGCGGCCCGACTCGCGCGCCGTTTCCAGCAGGCCGTCCCAGTTGCTCATGTAGTAGGCGGCGCGGTTGATGGCCGACGGCAAGGCTTGCTTCCGCAGCCCTTCTTCCAGCTCCCACAACACGCTCAGGTCGCCGATGCGGCTGCCGGGTTGCGCACCGCCGGTCGACTCGGCCACGACCTTTTCCAGGCCGGCGTCCTGCAGCGCCGCCAATATGTTGGCGACGGTGCGTCTTTCGACGGTGTCGGTATCCGTGGAGGGGTCGGCGGGCGGGTTCAGCAGGAAGGCGCGGCGGCCGCGCCTGAAGGCAGCGCGTAGCGAGGCCACGTCTTCGGCATCGGCCTCGACGATATCGGCGCCCAGCGCGCGCCAGTGCGCGGCGCGGGCCGCGCGGCGCGTAACGATGGTGACCGGGGCGCCGCGCGCGAGCAAGGCCTGCGCGGTCGCCGAGCCGACGTGGCCGGTGCCTCCCATGATGATGTACATGCTTGTCTTCCTTTGATTCACGGTTGAATGTTCCGGCCAGGCCGGTCCAGGGGCACGCTAGGGAATTGGCCGCGTGCGCGAGCCTTGCCACCCGACTGTCAATCAGACAAGGTGCGAAGAAAGGCGGCGATGTCGCGCGCGTCCTGCTCGGTGACGCCCAGGTCCGGCATCGCGGTGCCCGGCTTGATGGCGCCGGGCGCGCGCAGCCATTGCTGCATGTTGGCCGGCGTATTGTTCAGCACGCCGGCGATGTAGGGGCGGCCGCCCACGCCCGCCAGCGACGGTCCGACGTAGTTCCACGCGCCCGGGACGCCGGGGATGGCGTGGCAGGTCACGCACAGATACTGCTGGAGCGCATCCCGCCCGGCCCGGGCGTCGCCGACGCGCGCGTGTTCGGCGGGCGCCGGCGCCGGCGCCGCAGGCCGCTGCCCGTCGTCACCCTCCTGGTATTGGGCGGGCGACAGGGTCGGCAGCACGCGCAGGAATGCCACCACGTCCCAGATCTCGGTATCCGTCAGCCGGTATTGCCAGGCGGGCATGCCGGTCATCTTGATTCCCTGGCGGGTGATCCAGAAGACTTCGGCCGCCGAGCGCTGGCGAGCGGTGGCGACCAGCGCGGCGGGTGCGGGATTGAGGCCCAGGGCATAAGGTTGCGGCGCAACACCGGGTCCGCCGTGGCATTGCGCGCAGTGGGCGCGATACAGCCGGGAGCCGTTTTGAATGCGGCCGGGGCCGTCCAGATCGGGGACCACGACGTTGGCCGAATGCGCTTGCACGGAGCGCGCCAGTGCGACGTCCATCAGATGATGCACGGCGATCGTGTGCGGCTTCGTTGCGCTGACGTCATACCAGCCCAGGTAGATGAGCGTCCCGCCCAGCGCGCCCGCGGCGGCGGCCGAGACGGCGAGGGTCAAGGCGGCGACGCGCTTCCAGCTTTTCATGGCGTCTTCTCCGGCGTGCCGGCGCGCAACAGCAGGAAGGCCGCGATGTCCTGGGCATCGGCGGTTCGCAGCCCCGTGTTGGGCATGGCGGTGCGCGGATTGATGGCGGGGGGATCCAGCAGCCAGCGCACCAGATTGTCCGGGGTATTGGGCAGCACACCGGCCACGTAGGCCTGCCGCGCCATGTTGTCCAGAGGCGGCCCGACCTTGGACGCCGGTCCGCCCACGCCGGGCACGGTATGGCAGGCGATACAGCCGCGCTCCGCGATCAGCCGCCGTCCGCGCGCCGGGTCGGCTTGCTTGCTGGGCTCGCCGGCACCGGCAGCCGCAGCATCTGCCGCCGACGCGAGCGGCGGCCGGTCGTCGCCGCATGCGCCCGTGATGATGAGCGCGGCGCAGGCCAGCAACAGGCAGGTGGGTCGCGCAATCCGGCGCAAGGGCTCTCTCCTGAATCGGGCGCAGCCAGCAATTTCCGTTCCCGCCTGCGTCGCGCGCCGGGCGCGGCGGGCACGGGATGTGCTGACGCGGGACCGTCGCGGACCGCGCTCTTTCGGTCCGCCAGCACGCCGGACTCTTCGCTTACCCGTACATGGCGCCTATCCTCCCCTCCGTGCTTGCCGCCGCGATACCGCTCGCGGCATGGGCGCGCACGGCTTCCGCTGCGCAGCCGAGCGGGGAAGAAGCCGGCCGGATCGCCGAAATCGGCTGGGTGCTGTTCGTCGGCGGGGCCGTGATTTTCATAGCGGTGGCGGCGGTGATGGCATTGGCCCTGCACGGGCCGCCGCGCGCCCGCCGGCTGTTGGCGAAACCCGCGCTGATCGTGGCGGCCGGCATCGCCTTTCCCGTAATCGCCCTGACGGCCCTGCTGCTTTATGTGCTGAGCCCGGTGCCGTCCCTGGCGCGCCAGGGCGCGATGCCGGCCGCGCGCATCGAGGTGACCGGGGAACTCTGGTGGTGGCGCGTCCGCTATCTGGATCCGGCCGGCAACGTTTTGTTCGAAACGGCGAACGACATCCGCATTCCCGCGGGGCTGCCAGTGGAATTCCTGCTCAAGTCCGGCAACGTGATCCATAGCTTCTGGATTCCCGATCTGGCCGGCAAGCTGGACATGATTCCCGGGCGGGTCAATCGCCTGCGTGTGCTGGCGCGTACGCCGGGGGTGTTCCGGGGGCAATGCGCCGAGTACTGCGGCGCCCAGCACGCCCGGATGATGTTCGATGTCGAGGCGCTGCCGCCGGAACGATTCGACGCATGGCTGCAGACGCAGCGCCAGCCGGCCCGGGCGGCCGGGCCCGAGCTCTTGCAGGGCGAACGGATATTCCAGCGCGCCTGCGCGCAGTGCCATGCCGTGCGGGGAACGCCGGCCGCCGGCACGCTGGGGCCCGACCTGACCCATCTGGGAAGCCGCCCTACGCTCGCGGCCGGTGTGCTGCCCAATAACGTCGGCGCGCTTGCCGGGTGGATCGCCGGCAGCCAGCACATCAAGCCGGGCAATGGCATGCCTTCCTTCGACCAATGGCCCGGCGAGGATCTGCGCGCCGTGGCCCGCTACCTGGAAAGCCTGAAGTGACAGCCGAACACTCCGCGTCCGACATGCCGCCCGCGCTTCCGAATCCGCTGCCGCGCCCCGAAGGGGAACTGGAGCAGCTCGAGCGCGCGTGGCGGCGTCCCACGGGGTGGCGGGCGCTCACGGTGGTCAACAACACGTCCATCGGATTGCTGTACATCGGCACGGCGCTGCTGTTCTTTCTGCTGGCGGGCGTGCTGGCATTGCTGATGCGCGCCCAGCTGGCCGTGCCGGACAGCGATCTGATCGGGCATGAGCTCTACAACCAGTTGTTCACCATGCACGGCACGGTGATGATGTTCCTGTTTGCCGTCCCGGCGGTCGAGGCGGTGGCCGTGCTGCTGCTGCCCAATATGCTGGGCGCGCGCGATCTGCCCTTTCCGCGCCTGTCGGCCTATGCGTACTGGGCCTACGCGATCGGCGGCCTGGTGTTTTTCTGCAGCATCTTCGTGGGCCTGGCGCCCGATGGCGGCTGGTTCATGTATCCGCCGCTCACCAGCGCTCGGTACTCTCCGGCGCTCAATGCGGATCTGTGGCTGCTGGGCATCGGGTTCATCGAGATCTCGGCGATCGCCGGCGCGATCGAACTGGCGGTGGGCATCCTGCGCACGCGCGCGCCCGGCATGACGCTGGAAAGAATGCCGGTCTTCGCATGGGTGATGCTGGTGTTCTGCGGCATGGTGATCATCGCGTTTCCGGCCGTCATCGTGGCCACCGCGCTGCTTGAACTGGAGCGCGCGTTCGACATGCCGTTCTTCATCGCCGAACGCGGCGGCAACGCCCTGTTGTGGCAGCACCTGTTCTGGTTCTTCGGCCATCCCGAGGTCTACATCATTTTCCTGCCGGCAGCCGGCATGGTGTCGATGATCATTCCCGCCATGACGGGCGTGCCCCTGGTCGGCTACCGGCTGGTGGTGCTGGCGGTGGTGTCCACCGGTTTTCTCAGCTTCGGCCTGTGGGTCCACCATATGTTCGCCACGGGCATCCCGCGCTTATCGCTCAGCTTCGCGTCGGCCGCGAGCATGGCGGTGTCCGTGCCGACCGCCATCCAGATATTCGCCTGGATCGCCACGATTGCCGCCGCCGCCCGGCTGCGGCCGCTGAAAGCGCCGATGCTGTTCATCCTGGGATTCTTCTTCGTGTTCGTCATCGGCGGACTGACCGGCGTGATGGTCGCCGTCATTCCCTTCGATCTGCAGGCGCACGACACCTACTTCGTGGTCGCCCACCTGCACTATGTGCTGTTCGGCGGGATGGTCTTTCCGCTGTTCGCGGCGTTCTACTACTGGATGCCGTTCGTCAGTACGCGCGCCTTGTCCGAACGGCTGGGGCGCTGGGCGTTCTGGCTGATGTTCGTCGGCTTCAATGTGGCTTTCTTTCCGATGCACTTCACCGGCCTGGCCGGCATGCCGCGCCGGGTCTACACCTACGCGGAGAGCCAGGGCCTGGGGCCGCTGAACCTGGTGTCCACCGTGGGCGCCTATCTCATCGCCGCCGGGGTCCTAGTCTTTCTGGTGGACCTGGCGCGCAACTTCCGCCCCGGCGACAGAAACGCGGGCAACGTCTGGCGCGCCGGCACGATGGAATGGCTGCCCAACGGCAGCTACGGCCTGCGCAGCGTGCCCGCCGTGACCAGCCGCGAGCCCTTGTGGGACCAGCCGGGCCTGGCCCGGGACGTCGCGGCCGGGCGCCATTTCCTGCCCAATGCCCCGGGCGGGCTGCGTTCGACGCTGGTGACCCGCGCGCTGGATGCGCGTCCGGACTATGTGCTTGCGCTGCCGGGGCCGGGATGGTCGCCGCTGCTGGCGGCGCTGGGGACGGCGGGCTTCTTCCTGCTGCTGACCTTCAAGCTGCTGCCGCTGGCGGCGGCATTCGGCGTGCTGGCGGTGGCCTCGCTATGGCGCTGGCTGTGGGACGCGGACACCGGCCCCGACCTGCCCCCGGTGGATATCGGCGGGGGGCTGCGCATTCCCATGATGTGTTCCGGAAGCGCCTCGCATTCGTCGTGGGCAACCGTGCTGCTGGTCATTGTCTGCGCCAGCATGTTCGGGTCGTTGCTGTTCAGTTATCTGTTCCTGTGGACGGCGGGTCCACAGGCGTGGCCGAAATCCGGCGGGCTTCCCTCCCCGGTCTGGCCGCTGCTATCCGCCTGCCTGCTGGCGGGCGCCGCCGCACTGGCCGCCGGCGCCGCGCACCGCCTGAAGCAGGGCCGGCAATCGTTCCTGAGGTGGAGCCTGCCGCTGGCCATGGTTCTGCTGGCGGCGTCGGCCGGCGTGGAGCTCAACGCGCACTGGCAGACCGGCCTGCGGCCGCAGGCCTCCGCCTATGCGGCCGCGGTGTACGCGGTGGCCGGCCTGCAGGCCGCCTTCGCGGCGCTGGCCGCCATGATGGGCCTGTTCACCGTGGCCCGTTCCATGGCGGGCAGGCTCAGCGCGACGCGGCGCGCGGCGTTCGACACCACGATGATGATGTGGCAATACACCGTCGCGCAGGGCCTGGCCGGGCTGGCGCTGGTCCATGTCTTTCCTCGGCTGGCCGGATAGCGGGGGCCTGCCATGAAAACGCGATTCCCGGTCGAACTGCTGTTCCTGATTGCCGGCCCGGCGATCTGGCTGGCGCATTTCCTGTTCATCTATACGGTCAATGCCGTGGCTTGCGCGAAGTCGGCCCTGGGCGGCACATGGATGGGGCTGCCCGCGTCGTCCTGGATCATCGTGGCAGGCAGCGTGCTGGCATTGGGCGGCATGGCGCTGGCCGCGTGGCGGCAACGCCGGCGCGTGCGGGTATGCGGCGCGCCGCCCTTCCATGCCTGGCTCACGGCGGCGCTCAGCGTGGTGTCGGCGCTGGCCGTCGTATGGGAAACGCTGCCGGTGTTCCTGATGCCGGCCTGCCAGTGAGCGGCGCGGCCGCACGCCCCTGTCCTGCCCCATATCGCCTGCGGAAATAAACAAGCGCCGAATAAATCGTTGGCAGGCGCGGCGCCAGTCATTAGAGTCCAACGCCGCCATGCCGCGTCCGCATTCCGCGCGCGCCTTTCAACTACGAGCTGCCCAATGTCTTCCCGATTCCAAGCTACACGCCGCAACACCCTGCTTGCCCTTGCTCTGGCCGTCGCCGGCATGGGCGCCGCCCAGGCGGAACAGCGCGTCATCCGCATCGTCGTGCCCTACGGCACCGGCGCGGTCCAGGACACGATCGCGCGCGCCATCGGCGACGAACTGGGCCAGGCGCTCAACGCGTCCGTCGTGGTCGAGAACCGCGCGGGCGCGGGCGGCACGGTGGGCACTGCCCAGGTCGCGCGCGCCAAGCCCGATGGCAATACACTGGTGCTTGCCGCGGCCAGCCACCATATCGCGGGGCATCTGTACAAGAACCTGAGCTACGACCCCTACAAGGATTTCAGCGGCGTCGCCTACATCGGCAACACCGGTTACATCATCCTGGCGTCCGCCGCGCTGAATGCCAAGACCACCGCCGAGTTCATCCAGGCGGTGAAGGCCAAGCCGGGCGGGTACGACTACGCGTCCGCCGGCAACGGCAGCGCGTCGCATCTGGGCATGGCCTCGTTCCTGACCGCCGCGGGCGTTCAGATGCAGCACATCCCCATGAAGTCCACGGGCGATGCCGTGACCGAATTGCTGGCCGGCCGCGTCCAGGCGGTGACCGCCGCCACGATAGGCGTAACGGCCTACCGCAACGATCCCCGCGTGACGTTCCTGGCCTATACGGGCAAGAACCGGTCGCGCTTTGCGCCCGACCTGCCCACCGTGGCCGAAAGCGGCTTGCCAGGCTACGCCTTCGACTCCTGGCTGGGCCTGCTGGCGCCGGCCGGCATCGCCGCCGCCGACCGCGAACAGATCAACGCCGCCGTCAACAAGGTGCTGGCCGATCCCAAAGTGCAGGCGCGTCTGGCATCGCTGGGCGTCGAAGCCGAGGCCAGGTCGGCGGCGCAATTCCAGGATCTGCTGAAGGCGGACTGGGAGGCCGCCGGCAAGGTGGTCGCGGCGTCGGGCGCGCGAGTCGAGTAAAACGGCAACGCAAAAAAAAGCCCCTGTCAGGGGGCTTTTCGTCGTCGTATGCCGTCGAGCAGCAGTCCGGTGATGAATTCCGCCAGGGCCTGCTGCCGGTCGGCGTCCGGCGCCTGGCGCGTGAACCGCTCGATGATGCCCATGAGGGATTGCGCAAACCAGTCTGCGGACACCTCGGGCCGGAACAGGCCCGCCTGCTGCTCGGCGCGGACGTTGTCGGCGATCATCCCCAAAAGTTCGTCCTTCAGGGCCTCGGCTTCGTCGGCCTGGAAAAAACCGATGCGCGTCAGATTGGAATCTTCCTGCAGAATGGCCAGCAGGCCGCTCACGCCCTGGCGGATCCGGCTCGCCAGTTCGGCGCCCGTCAGGTCGCCGGGCAAGCGCGCCTGGACGATGGCCTGGCGCAGGCGCTGGGCGAACATGCCGACCAGTTCGTCGTAGGCCGCCTGCTTGCTGGCGAAGTACTGGTAGAAGACAGGCTGAGTCACGCCGGCGCGGGCCACGATGTCGCTGATCCGGGTGTACTGGAACCCGCGTTCCGCGAATTCCGCGGCAGCGACGTCAAGCAGGTGCAGCCGTGTGCGTTCACCTTTGGTGAGACGCTTGTCTTGCGATAACGAAGGGGGTGGCGCCGTAATCATCGCGAGAAAGTACTACCGTTCCGCGCTTTTCGCCACGTCCTTCTGGAACGCGCCCCGCGCTGAATGCCGCGCTGAAATCAGTTGAAATCCCCGTATCGGTTGAGAAAACATATTGCGGCGGCGCGGCGGTAAAGTAGGAATATCGTCCCGGGCCAACGCAATGTGCCGGCTCCCGGCGGTCAAGGAGCATCATCATGAATCGGTTTACAGGCCGTATGGTCATCGCGGCGCTGGCGCTGGCGGTTGCCGGCGCGCCAGCGGTGGCGGACGCACGCGGCGGAAATTGGGGCGGCGGACACGGCGGCTACCATCACCATCACGGCGGGGGCGGCAGCAGTTCGGACGGCTGGTGGATTGGCGGCGCCTTCGCGCTGGCCACGGTGGGCCTGCTGCTGGCGGCCAATTCGGGCCCATCCTATGTGCAGACCGGCGTGTACTCGTCGGGGGTGGGCTATACCAGCCCGCCGCTGTATGCCGCGCCGGTATACAGCGCGCCGGTCTATGAAGGACCCTATTATTCCGCACCTTCCGTCTCTGAAGGGCCCTATTACTCCCCCCCGGTTGCCTACGCGGCGCCGCAGCCGCAATACCAGCCGGTGCAGTACGAATCCATTCCGCCGGTCGATGCCGCCCAGGCCGGCGCGTCCGCCGATTGCCAGCGCTGGGCCATGAACCAGAGCGGCTATGACCCCGCCACCATTTCCCAATGGACCACCCAGGTCATGGTGGACAGCTACAACCACTCGCTGGATTCCTGCATGACCAGCCGCGGCTACCGCGCCCACTGATCCGCAATTCCGGGTAATCCCGATTGTCTCCGCGCGCCGGCCTGCACACACTGCATGCCGGCGCGCCGCCTTGGCCCGTCTTGATACCGCGCCGGCCCCCAGGGCCGGCCTTCCAGGGGAAATCATGTTGAACTTCAAGCGGATCGCGGGGCTATGCGCCCTTGGCGCCACCTGCGCGTTTTCCGCCGGCGTCCAGGCGCAGGGCGATGCCAAGCCGCAAGCGATGACCATCGTCGTGCCTTATGGCGCGGGCGGCATCGTCGACAACACGGCCCGCGCATTCGCGCAGAAACTCGCGGTGGAACTGGCCCGCCCCGTCGTGGTCGAGAACCGGGGCGGCGCGGGCGGCATGATAGGCATGAACACCGTCGCCCGGGCCCAGGACGAGCACACGCTGGCATTCACCGCCGTCAGCCCGGTCACGCTGTCGCCCCATGTGATGAAGACCCTGTACGACCCCCTGAAGGACCTGGCGCCGGTGGCGTCCGTCATGTATTCGCCCGTGTTCCTGGTGGGCGGGCCCAAATTCACGGGCAAGACCTTCAAGGACATGCTGGATCAAGCCAAGGCGGATCCGGACGGCCTGTCGCTGGCGACCGCCGGCGTGGGATCGCTGGGACACCTGATGCTGGAACAGATCAACGGCCAGGCCGCCGTGCGCATCACGCACGTGCCCTACAAGGGCATGGCGCAGATGGTGCCCGACGCGCTGGGCGGGCAGTTCACGCTGATGCTGGTCAATGCTTCCGGACCGGTCAACACCTTGATAGACGAAGGCAAGCTCAAGCTGCTGGCGGTGGGTTCACCGGCCCGCCTGCCCGGCCGGCCCGACACGCCCACGCTGGCCGAATTGGGCTACCCGATGGCCAACATGACGTCCACCTTCGGCTTCTTCGCGCCCGCCAGCAGCAGCCCCGCGTTTCGCGCGCGCATGAACGCCCTGATCAACAAGGTGGCCGCCATGCCGGACATCAGCAAGCCGCTGACCGACGCCCTGAACATCATGTCGCCCGGCACGGTCGAACAGTTCACGGCCCAGGTGCAAAAGGAATATGCCGACAACGGCAAGATCGTGCAGCAGGCAAACATCCGCACCGAATAGGCGCCGGGCACGCTGGCGCGGCGGGCGTATCAGCGCCGCCAGCCCCGCCAGGCGTACAGCAGGCCGACGATCAGCAGCACGCCGGCCGGCAGCACCCACACAAAGCCCGAATCCGTGTAGACCACCTGATCGACGGCGTCATAGTGGCGGCCCAGCTCATTGAAGTCCCATTTCAGGTACTGCGCATACCAGGCGTAGAAGAAAAACGCGGAACAGCCCAGGCTTGCCACCGCCGCCACGCGCGCCAGAACCCGGCTGCGGCCGGCGCGGGCCGCGGCTTTCCAGATCAGGACCCCGGCTCCGGCCACGCCCAGCAGCACCAGCCAGTCGCCGAGGTCAGCGCCCATCGTCCGCCTCCAGCAGGGCCAGGCAGGCCGCGGCCTCGGGCCATTGTTTTTCACTGAAGACCCGCACGCCGGCGCGGCGCAGCAGTTCGGCGGCCACGCCGGCGCCGGGCTGGCGGCGGCCCGCGAAATGGCCGTCATACACATAGCCGCTGCCGCAGGACGGACTGCCCTCTTTCAGCACCGCCACGCGGATGCCGCGCTCACGCGCCGCCGCCAGCGCCTCGTGCGCGCCGCGCACGAACGGCACCGTAACGTCGTCGCCCGTCACCGCCACCACCCGCGCCTGGCTGGACAGCACGGCGGCCGCGTCCTTGCCCGGTTCGATTTCAGCCGGCGGCCGGGGTATCGGCATGCCGCCCGCCACTTCCGGACAGACCGGCACCACCCGGCCCTGCTCCAGCCAGCGGGCAAGCACGGCATCGCCATTGGGCACGCCGCGGCCGTCGTAGCGCACGGGCTTGCCCAACAGACAGGAACTGACCAGCACGTATTGCATGGAAGGGATGCCCGACAAAAGGACGCGCTGCGGGCAAAGCGCGCCGCAAACCCCGCGTCCGGAGCGTGGAATCATAGTCAAGCGCGAACTGGGCGCCACGCCGGGCCGCTATGGCAGCCCGGCAGGCCAGGACGCGCTCCCCTGGAAAGGGCCCGCAGGGGCCCGCGCATGCACCGCCGATCAGGATTCCGTCTCGGCCTTTTTTGGCCGGCGCGCACTGGTGGCGGTCTTGCGAGCGGTCTTGCGAGCCGGCTTGGCGGGTGCTTCGGCTTCGGCCGGCTGCGCGGAATCGGCGGCCGGTTTGGCCGGGGACGCCGCAGGCGCGGCAGCGGATTTTGCCGCCGTGGCACGGGCGGTCTTGCCCGTGCCGCTTTCGCCCGCCTTGGCGGCAGCCGTCTTGGCCGTTGCCGTCTTGGCCGCTGCCGTCTTGGCCGTCGCCGTCTTGCTGGCGCCACTGCGCTTGGCCGGGGTGGCCGGCGCGGGCGCCGGTTCGGCGGCTGCGCGGGGTACCCCGCCCGCGAACGGGTCGGACACCTTGGCGGGTTGTTCCCGGCGCGTATCCGCCGGCGGCGCCACGAAAGTCCACTCGGCCACGTTCACGGTCGGCGGCGGCCCGGCCACGACGGCGGTGTGCCGCGGCGGCTGATAGGGCTTGGGCATCGGAATGGGGATCAGTGACTTTTTGGGCGCCTGGGTGGACGCGGGCGTATCCGCCCGACGCGCAGCCTCGGTCCGCTGGGATGCATCGTCTTGCTGAGCCGCGCTGGTCGGCTGGGACGCAACGTCGTGCCTAGGCGCATCGGCCCGCTGCGACGACTCGGTTCGCTGCGACGCCTCGTTCCGCTGTGAGCCTTCGTTCCGCTGTGAGCCCTCGTTCCGCCGGGATGCCCCGCTCCGCTGTGACGCCTCGTTCCGTCGGGATGCCCCGGTCCGCCGCGACGCATCGGTCCGCTCTGCGGCATCGGTGTGCTGGGACGCCTCAGCCCGCTGGCCCGCATCGCCCGGCTGGACCGTATCGCCGTGCTGGGACGTATCGCCTTGCTGGACCGTATCGCCGTGCTGGAACGCATCGCCTGGTTGGAACGTATCGCCTTGCTGGAACGTATCGCCTTGCGAGGAAGCCTCCCCGTGCGTGGTGGTTTCGGCCGGCGCCGCGGCGCCCTCTTCCGGCACGGCGTGGTCCGCGTTCTGGCTGGCACCTCTGCCGCCGCCCGCCGTCTTGCGGCCCCCGCGCGACCTGCGGGCGGTTCTGCCGCCGGAACCTTCCTGCGTGGCGCCGGCGTGTGCGTCGCCGGCCTCGGGGGCCGGCTGGCGCGCGGCGGCCGGCCGGGACCCTTCACCGTGGATGGCCGGTTCGATGCCCGTGCTGTCGCGGTACACATAAGTGCCCGACTTTTCTTCGCGGCCCACTTCCAGGAAGCCGCGCGACTGCGCCTCTTCCAGCAGATTGCCGAAGGCGCGGAATCCATAGTAGGACTCGTTGAAATCAGGCTTGCGGCGCTTCAGGGCGTCCTTCAGGGCGGAGGCCCAGATCTTGCCGCTGTCGCCGCGTTCGGCCATCAGCGCCTCGAAGGTCTCGACAACCATCTCGACCGCCTGCGTCTTGCGCGCGTCGAGTTCCTCCTTGCGGCGGCGCTCTTCGTCCGGCGTGCGGCGCTGGGCGGGCGCGCCCCCGCCCCGGGTGTCGCGCCGCGCTTCCGCGGTGCGCTGGCCTTCGCGCGCCAGGTCGTCATAGAAAATGAACTCGTCGCAGTTGGCGATGAGCAGGTCCGAGGTGGACTGCTTGACGCCCACGCCGATCACCGTCTTGTTGTTCTCGCGTAGCTTGGACACCAGCGGCGAGAAGTCCGAATCGCCGCTGATGATCACAAAGGTGTTGACGTGCGACTTGGTGTAGCAGAAGTCCAGCGCATCCACGACCAGGCGGATGTCGGCCGAATTCTTGCCCGACTGGCGCACGTGCGGAATTTCGATCAGCTCGAAATTGGCCTCGTGCATGGGCGCCTTGAATTCCTTGTAGCGTTCCCAGTCGCAATAGGCCTTCTTGACCACGATGCTGCCCTTGAGCAGCAGGCGTTCCAGCACGGGCCGGATGTCGAACTTCTGGTATTTGGTGTCCCGCACACCCAGCGCCACGTTCTCGAAGTCGCAGAAAAGCGCCATGCTGACGTTTTCGTTGGGGTTGTTCATGCTCTTCTCCAATGCTGCGGCCGCAAGGGGCAATGCCAGGCAATGCGCCGCCAGATTTCGCCCATGATATACATATCCCGTTGATTGCCCCCCGGGCCCCTTGTACAGAGCCCCTTCAACGCCCCCCGGCACCCCTTGTACAGATTCCCTTCAACGCCCGCCGGCACCCTGGTACAGATCCCCTTCAACGCCCCCAAGCACCCCTTTTATACATATCCCGTTCAACGCCTTCCGCCTCCTGTCCAGCCCGCGATGACCCACGCCCCGCCGCCTGTCCTGACCACCGCCCGCCTCGTCCTGCGCCCCTTGGACCTGGAGGACGCCGACGCCATCCAGCGCATTTTTCCCCAATGGGAAGTGGTGCGATTCCTGGCCGACCGGGTGCCCTGGCCGTATCCGCCCGATGGCGCGCGGCAATTCGTCGAGGCGTTCGCCCTGCCCGCCATGCGCCGAGGCTCGCAATGGCATTGGTCGATCCGCACCCGCGAGGCGCCGGACCGGCTCATTGGCGTCATCAGCCTGATGGACGACGACGCCGACAATAATCGCGGTTTCTGGCTGGACCCCGTCCATCAGGGCCGGGGCTACATGACCGAAGCCAGCGCGGCGGTCACCGGCTACTGGTTTGGCGTGCTGGGCAAGCCCGTTCTGCGCGCCCCGAAGGCCATCGACAACACGGCGTCGCGCCGGATCTCCGAGCGCACCGGCATGCGCGTGGTGAAAACCGAAGAGCGCGGCTACGTCGGCGGGCGCTATCTCAGCGAAATCTGGGAGATCGGCCGCGACGAATGGCTGGCCCGCCAGCCCGTCTGAGCACGGGCGCCGCATCCGCCCCCCTTATTTATTTCGCGGGGCGCCTGCCTTATTCCGCGCGGCGCCTGCCTGACAGCCAGGTTAACGCCGCGCTTACCGCCCCTTTCGCCCCGCTTTCCGGCCAATTGCCGAGGCGATCTCCTGGCTAGAATTCCCGAAAATCCGGCATTCCGCGCGTGGGATGCCTTTGTTATCGGGCAAGATCCATGAATCCGTCTACCGTCATCGGCGCCGTTGTCGGCCTGCTCACCCTGGTCATCGTCGTGGCGCTCTCCGCCACCGACGCGAGCATGTATTTCAACCTGCCAGGCCTGGCCATCGTGCTGGGTGGCACCTGCGCCGCGCTGTTCATCGCCTATCCGCTGTCCGAGGTGGTGCGCATCTTCAAGCTGGTGCGTACCGTGTTCCGCAACGACCAGCACGACCAGCAGCGCGACATCGAGGAACTGGTCTCGATGGCCCAGCTCTGGATGAACGCCGACGTCCACAAGGTCGAACACGAACTCAAGAAAGTCTCGAATCCCTTCCTGCGCACGGGCGTGCAGCTCATCATCGACAACACGCCCGAAGAGCAGATCATCGAACTGCTGCAATGGCGCGTGGCGCGCCTGCGCGCCCGCGAACAGGCCGAAGCGCAGATGTTCCGGGTCATGGCCACGTTCGCGCCCGCCTTCGGCATGCTGGGCACGCTGGTCGGCCTGGTCAACATGATGGCCATTCTGGGCGACGGCAGCATGCAGACCATCGGCCAGCAGCTCGCCATCGGCCTGATGACCACCTTCTACGGCATCCTGCTGGCCAACCTGGTCTGCAAGCCGATCGCGCTGAAGCTGGAACGCCGCACCGCGCGCCGTGTCGAGTCCATGAACATGGTGCTGCAAGGCATCTCGATGATGTGCGAGAAGCGCGGTCCGGCCATGGTGCGCGAGACCCTGAATTCCTTCGTGATGCACGTCGAAGACGAAATCTACGATGGCGGCGCGGCTGCGCAGCCCAAGGTCAAATCCAAGACGGAAGGCCAGGTCAAGCCCGCCGCCCCCGTTGCGGGCGCGACGTCCAGCGCTCCCGTGTCCATCGCCCGTCCAGCCGCCGCGCGTCAATGAGCCTGATTTCCCCTTCCCTGGCCCAGCGGATCGAGCAGGCCCGCCAGGCCCAGTTGCGCGCACAGAAAGCGGCCGCCAGCAGCGGCTGGCGTCCCAGCGAAAGCGACCGCAAGGATCGCTACGCGCGCTGGCACGTCGAAGAAATACCCGAGCAGGATTCCGAGAACTGGCTGCTGAGCTACCTGGACCTGATCACCCTGCTGCTGGCCATGCTGGTCGTCATGCTGGCGATAACACGCCTGAACGGCCTGAGCTACGACAAGCCGCAGACGCCGGTGGAACTGGTCGGCACGCTGGCCGCGAGCGGCCTGCCCGCCTATGACGGCGAATACTCCGAATTCGACGCCACGCCCATCCCCGCCAGTTGGGCGGAACCGGCCGCGCCCGCCGCCGTGGCGGCCGAATCCGCGCCGGACACGGACGGCGTGGTGGTGGCCGACGCCGCCAAGCCCCTGAAAGCGCCCTCCATGGAATCGCTGGGCCTGGGCGATCTGGCCAAATCGGTCGACGTGATCATCAACGAACAGTCCGTCAGCTTCCGCATCAGCAACGAACTGCTGTTCGCATCCGGCCAGGCCACGCTCAGCAACGCCGGCCTCGATGTGATCAAGCATCTGGCGGGCGTGCTGAACAAGAACGGCTACCAGGTGTCCGTCGAGGGCCACAGCGACCCGGTGCCCATCCTGACCAAGCAGTTCGCATCCAACTGGGAATTGTCCAGCAGCCGCGCCACCAGCGTGTTGCGCGAGCTGGTGCGCGACGGCGTGGCGCCCGAACGCCTGCGCGCCGTGGGCTATGCGGAAACGCGTCCCATCGAATCCAACGACTCCGCCGCCGGCCGCGCCGCAAACCGCCGCGTCGAGCTGATCATGGACATCACGCAGCCTCAGAAGCCCGCCCAGGCGGCAGCCGCGCAACCCGCGTCGGCCACCGCCCAGGCCACGCCCGCCCCGGCCGCGGCTGCCCCGGCGCCGCAAGCGGCGGCGCCCGCCGTCAAGGCGCCCCCGCCCGCCAAGTCCTGAACGGCCGCACTCCCCGAAACCGGCGCAAGCCGGTTTTATTTTCGCCGTGATGTAAAGGACGCTTGACACCCCTTGGCTGCCGCCGCAGAATGTCAAGCATGCTTTACATACCCGGAGAGACCCGCATGAATCAGGACCTGGCCAAACGCCGCTATTTCAAGGAACTGGGCGTCGCCCTGGCGCTGTATGCGGTGCTGCTGGTGGGTGCGCTGCGGCTGGGACTGGAACTGCAGCCCGGCGCGTTGCGCACCGCCGTCCTCGTGAGCCCGATGCTCGCGTTCCTGCTGGCGCTGCGCGCCGTCGTGCGCGGCATCCGGCGTTCGGACGAGTTCATCCGCAAGACCTCGCTGGAACATCTGGCCATCGCCGCTGCCGTCACGGCCGGCGTCACCTTCACCTACGGTTTCCTGGAGATCGCGGGCTTTCCCAAGCTGAGCATGTTCACGGTGTGGCCGTTGATGGGCGCGGTGTGGGCAGGCCTGAGCATCTTCGATGCCCTGCGCCACCGATGAAAAACAGCATCCGCGAACTGCGCGCCGAACGCGGCTGGAGCCAGGCCGCGCTGGCCGAGCGGCTGGACGTCTCCCGTCAGACGGTCAACGCCATCGAGACCGGCCGCTACGATCCCAGCCTGCCGCTGGCCTTCGCCATCGCCCGCGTATTCCAGACCACGATCGAATCGATCTTCCAGGAAGGCTGAGCGCCGGGCGCGCCGCGCATTCCAGCGCGATGGCACGGGCGCGGCGAACGGCGGTAATCTAGCGGACCCGCCGTTCCGCGGCATCGCCAAGCCCGCCCTGAGAGCCCACATGTCCTACCTGCTGTTTATCGTCGAACCGGTGGGCCAGCGCGCCCAGCGCACCCCCGAAGAAGGCCGCGAGGCCTACGCGCAGATGCTGCGCTACGCGGAAGACCTGAAGGCGCGCGGCCTGCTGGCGCGCGCGGAATCGCTGAAATCCGAATCCGAAGCCGTGCACCTGCGGATCCGCGGCGGGGAACGCACGCTGGTGGATGGCCCCTACGCCGAGGCCAAGGAAATGATCGGCGGGTTCTTCCTGCTGACCTGCGACACGCGCGAAGAAGCGCTGGCGCTGGCGGCCGAATGCCCTGCCGCCCAATGGGCCACGGTAGAGGTCCGGGAACTGGGACCGTGCTTCATGTAGCAAGGCGCTTGGCGCGGCCTGCGGCACGGCGTGTCACACAGCGCGCAGCACCGCGTGCTGCGGGGCGTGCGGTGCTGCGCGGCGCCGATCGGCACGGACCGGGTAGCCCAGCCCGTACCAGTTTGTCAGCAGTTGCCTTTCTTGGCCTGTCCCGGCGGACAGAAGCCCCCGCGCCCGCCGCCGTCGTGCGGATCGACCACTACGGAGCCTTGCGGCGTATACACGGCACAGCCGGAAAGCAGAGTGGCGGCCAGGGCTAGGCTAAGCAGAATTCTCATGTCGTTGCTCGAAATTTCAGGGACGGTGCGAGTGTATGGGCAGACCGTGCAACCAGGGCTGGACCTTCGTAACCACCTGATATCGGTGCATACGAATCTCATTTACCTGGTGTTTTCCCTAGGGCTGGCGTGGTTGTGTCGATCCGGGGCAGCGCCATTCGTCGTACCTGTACAAGCCCCCCGACGGGCTTGCCTTCCCCAAGGAGATTCAGATGCGATTCATGATCATCGTCCGGGCCACGCCCGACAGCGAAGCCGGCATGATGCCGGACGACAGCCTGCTGGCCTCGATGGCGACCTACCACGAAGCGCTGGTCAAGGCCGGCGTGCTGCTGGACGCGAACGGGCTGCAGCCCACGTCCAAGGGATGGCGCGTGCGCTACGACGGCGGCGGCGAACGCCAGGTGCTCGATGGCCCGTTCGCCGAAACCAAGGAACTGATCGCGGGCTACACCATGATCCAGGTGCGTACACGCGAAGAGGCGATGCAATGGGCCTTGCGGTTTCCCACGCCCTTTCCCGGCCAGCCCTGCGAGATCGAGGTCCGGCAGGTGTTCGAACTGGAGGACTTCGAGCCCAGCAAGGAAGTCGAGCGCTTCCGCCAGATGCCCTCGCCCAGCCACTGAGGCCCGCCCTTCAAGCAACGCCACCAACACCAACACCCACACCACCCATCCATCGGGACACGCCATGCACAAGCAGATCTTCGTCAACCTGCCCATCAGCGACATGCAGAAGTCGCAGGACTTCTTCAAGCGGCTGGGCTTCACCTTCAATCCGGATTTCACCAACGACCAGGGCGCCTGCATGGTCATCGGCGACAACATCTACGCCATGCTGCTGGTGAAGGATTTCTTCCAGGGCTTTACCGGCAAGCCGGTGGCCGATGCCAAGGCCAGCACCGAAGTGCTGGTCGCGCTGTCCTGCGAAAGCCGCGCCGAAGTCGACGACCTGGTCGCGCGGGCGGTCGCGGCGGGCGGCACGGCGCCGCGCGATCCGCAAGACCACGGCTTCATGTACGCCCATGGCTTCGAAGACCTGGACGGCCACATCTGGGAATTGCTGCACATGGTTCCCGCCCAGGCAGGGAACGCATGACCCAGGCGGCCACGCATCGCGCCATCGAGGCGGTATGGCGGATAGAAGCCGCCAGCGTCATCGCCGGCGTCGCGCGCCTGGTCCGCGACGTGGGGCTGGCCGAAGAGCTGGCGCAGGATGCGCTGGTCGCCGCGCTGGAACGCTGGCCGGAGATGGGCGTTCCCGACAATCCCGGAGCATGGCTGATGACCACCGCGAAAAACCGCGCCCGCGACCGCCTGCGGCTCGACGCCTTGCACACCCGCAAGCACGAGCAGATCGGCCATGAACGGGAAGCCCTGCAGGCCGACGTGGAGCCGGATTTCGTCGACGCCCTGGACGCGGCGCGCCAGGACGACATCGGCGACGACCTGCTGCGTCTGGTCTTCACCGCCTGCCATCCGCTCCTGTCCACCGAGGCGCGCGTGGCGCTGACCCTGCGGCTGCTGGGCGGCCTGACCACGGCCGAGATCGCGCGCGCCTTCCTGGCGCCGGAGTCCACCATCGCGCAGCGCATCGTGCGGGCCAAGCGCACCCTGTCGGCGGCGAACGTGCCCTTCGAGGTGCCGGCGGCCGAAGACCGCGCGCCGCGCCTGGCGTCGGTGCTGGAAGTGATCTACCTGATCTTCAACGAAGGCTATTCCGCCACGTCGGGAGACGACTGGATGCGCCCGGGGCTATGCGATGAAGCCCTGCGCCTGGGCCGCATCCTGGCCGAGCTGACCCCGGCAGAGGCCGAGGTGCATGGGTTGGCCGCCTTGATGGAGCTGCAGGCTTCCCGGCTGCATGCGCGCACCGATGCGCAGGGCCGGCCGGTCCTGCTGATGGACCAGGACCGCGGCCGCTGGGATACGCTGCTGATCCGCCGCGGCCTGGCGGCATTGGCGCGCGCGGATGCGCTGGGCGGACCGCGCGGCCCCTATGCGCTGCAGGCCGAACTGGCCGCCTGCCACGCGCGGGCGCGCGCCCCCGAAGACACGGACTGGCACCGCATCGTGGCGCTGTACGACGCGCTGGCGCAGGCCATGCCCTCGCCGGTGGTGGCATTGAACCGCGCCGTGGCGGTCGGCATGGCGTTCGGTCCGCAGGCCGGGCTGGATCAGGCCGATCTGCTTGCGTCGGATCCTGCGCTGGCCAACTATCACTGGCTACCCAGCGTGCGCGCAGACCTGCTCGCCAAGCTGGGCCGCCACGCCGAGGCCCGCGACGAATTCGAACGCGCCGCCGGCATGACGCGCAACGCCCGCGAGCGCGAACTGCTGCTGGCGCGGGCACGGGCGTTGCCAGGACAAGGCGCCTGACATCGCGGCCGAGGAGCCACACCAGATCAAATAAGGTCAGGCAGCCGCCGCAGGTCGTCGATGACCTCGAACGCGCCTTCGTCCAGCAGCCGCTGCCGCTGATCCGGACCGTTATGCGAGGCGCCCACGAAGCCCACCGCCCGCATGCGCGCGGCGCGGGCGGCGCGCACGCCGGGCACGCTGTCCTCGACCACCACGCAGTCCAGCACCGCCGTGCGCATCTGCCGCGCAGCGAACAGAAACACATCGGGGGCCGGCTTGCCACGGGCCACCTGCGCCGTGCTGAACACGTGGGGCGCGAACTCGTCCCACAGCCCGACCAGTTTGAGCGCCGCTTCCAGCTTGGGCGGCGTGCTGCTGGACGCCACGCAGAGATCCAGGCCGCGTTCGCGCAGTGCCCGGAGCGTTTCGTGCACGTGGGGCAAGGCCCTCAGTTCCTGGCGGAAGGTGTGTTCCAGGCGGTCGGCGTATTGCCGCGCGAAGCCTTCGGGCAGCGCGCAGGCGTTCTCGGCCTGCAGCGTTTGCCACATGTCCGCGTCGGGAATCCCGGCGAAACGGTGGGCGGCCTCTTCGGGGGTGATGGCGATGCCGTGTTCGGCCAGCGCGCGCGACTGGGCGCGGGCCGCAATGATTTCGCTGTCGATCAGGACGCCGTCGCAATCAAAGATGACCAGGCGGGGAGCGGGCGTGTGCATGGAGTCTCCATCAGGAAGTTCCTCCATGATAGGCCCGCTTCGTGACGGTGCCGCGTGGCCCGTGGGCCTAGAGGCGCAGGGACTTGACGCGGCGCAGGCACCCGGCGATGACCAGGCCGCCCAGGCCCGCCGCCGCCACAATGAAGGAAGCCGACGTCCAGCCAAACCGGTCAATCGCGCCGCCCACGGCCACCGGCCCGATCACCTGCCCCAGGTTGCTGCCCTGCATCACCAGTCCCACCGTCGCCGCGGTCAAGGCCGGACGCGGCGCCACCAGCGGCGCGGTGCCCAGCAAGGTGGCCGGGATCAGTCCGCCCACGGCCGAGAACAGCACGCACAGCAGAAACGTCGGCATCGCTGGCAGCGCCGAACTGAAGATCAGCAACGCCACCGCGCCCATCGTCACGCTGGCGCAGGCGATCAGCGTGGATCGCTGCCATCCGCGCGCCAGCAGCACGCCCGCGCCCAGGTTGCCGGCGATATTCGCGGCGCTGGCGATTGCGCTGTACAGGCCTGCCGTCGCCAGCGTCAGCCCTAGCTGTTCCATCAGCAGGACCGGCAGGAAACTGAACAGCGCGAAGAACATCAGGCTGTACAGCGTGAACGACAGCGCCAGCAGCACCGGCCCGGCGGCGCCCAGGGTGTCGGCCGTGTCCTGGCGCAGGCCGCGCCACGACAGCCCGGCCCCGCGCGGCGAGGACGGCGCCAGCAAGGCGACACACGCCAAGGCCACGCCCACGGCGATGCCCGCGCACCACCAATAGGCGTGCCAGTCGTCAAAAGCCTGCGACGCCAGCATCGCCACCGCCATGCCCGCAGGCATGTAGCAGCTCCAGAGGGCGAAGGCGAAGTCCCGGTTGGCGGCCGTCACGATGCGCTGCAAGGCGGCCGGCCCGGCCACGGTGATCATCAGGAAGCCCAGGCCCTCGATCACCCGGGAGCCCAGCAGCACGCCGTAACCCGGGGCCAGCGCGCCGGCCGCCGTGCCCACGGCCGTCGCCGTCAGGCCCAGCAGCAGCATGCGCCTGGCGCCGAACCGGGAAATGACGCCGCCCGCCGCGATGCCGCCCACCATGCCCAGGATGGAAAACACCGCCGTCAGGGTGCCGATGGACGCCAGGTCCAATCCCATGTCCTGGCGCAGCAGGGGCGCGGCGATGATCACCTTGCCGACCTGCAAGGCCGCCACCACGCCCGCGCCGACGATCGCCAGCACTGCGCCCCAGTGCGTCCGCTCCGCCCCGTCCAGGGCCGGCATGCCTTCAAGCTTCCGCATTCCTATCCTCGCCTTCTCCACGATGCCCGCATCATGCGCGCCGAGACCGATTCCGGTAAGTGATATTCTTTTGACGAACTTGATCGAATATTTAGATCAGCCTGCCCGATGATAGACGCCCTGACCCTGGATCAGCTCCGCGTATTCGCCGCCGTGGCCGACGCCGGCAGTTTTCGCGCCGCCGCGCGTCAGCTGTCGCGCGTGCAATCGGCGGTCAGTCACGCCATCGCCAACATGGAAGCGCAACTGGGCGTGCCGCTGTTCGACCGCAGCGGCCACCGTCCCGTCATGACACCGCAGGGCCAGGCGCTGCTGGCCAACGCCCGCGACATCCTCCTGCGCGTGGACGCGATGCGCGCCCGCGCCCAGGGGTTGGGCGAAGGCGTGGAACTGGAACTGTCGCTGGTGGTGGATACGCTGTTTCCGATCGAGCAGGTGGGTGCGGCGCTGAACCGCATGCGGGCGGCCTACCCGTCCGTCGCCACGCGCATTTCGGTACTGCCGCTGGGCGGCCCCGTCGCGGCGCTGCTGGCTGGCAGCCACACCCTGGGCATCCTCGCGGGCGAACATTTCCGGCATCCCCGCATCGCGGTGGAGGCGCTGGGATCCGTGCAGATGGTGGCGGTGGTTGCCGCCGCGCATCCGCTCGCGCAAGGCGCGCAGTCCCTGGGCGCGCTGGCGGATCATCTGCAGATCGTGCAATCCGATCCCTCCGCCCTGACCGAGGGCCGCGACTTCGCCGTGCTGTCGCCACGGACGTGCCGGGTCAGCGGGCAGGACACCAAGCACGCGCTTATCCTGGCCGGCGTCGGCTGGGGCCGGCTTCCGCTGTGGCAGGTGGAGCGCGACCTGGCCGAAGGCCGCCTGCTGCGCCTGCGCACCGGCAGCCTGGGCCGCGACAGCCAGGTCGCAACCGAAACCTATCTTGCCCACCGCATCGACCGGCCCCTGGGGCCGGCCGCGCGCGCGCTGGCCGAGGCGCTGCGCGCGCCCGCTCAGCCCTGAGCCTTGGGCGGCTGCGCGTAGCTCACGCCCATGCCCGCCCGCACGTCGTTCTGGATGCCGTAGGGCGCGATGGGATAGCGCAGTCCATTGGCCGACAAGGCCTTCATGCCCTCGATCGCAATCGGCAGATAGCGCGGCGGCAGCGCCATCAGCATCTCTTCGTCGGGCACGCCGCCATAGCGGCGCTCGGCGAAACAGGGCAAGGACAGGCTGGGTTCGCCCGTGGCCAGCGCCCGCCCCCAGGAATCCGCGCAGGCCGTCTCGCCCACCACGCTCCAGTCAAAGCGCCGGTAGTTTTTCCATTGCAGGCCGTTGATCAGGATGATCATCTGGCCGGGCGTCGCATACACCAGGCAGATATCCGGCGGGTCGAGCCGGCCCGACGCCAGCGGCGACACCACCATCGCCCGGTACTTGCCCGCGGGCACACAGGACAGGGCCTGCTGGCGGGCGCGCGCGTCCGCTTCCGTGGCGTGCCACACGCCCACGTAGTCGCGGCCGCTCTTCCAGGCCTCGTCCTGCGGCCCCAGCCCGATCACGGCGCGGCACTGCGAGCCGACCAGATCGTCGCCGGTGATGCCCACCGTCCAGCCCAGCCGCGCCGCCATGCCCACGATCTGGTCGGTGGTGTGGGTGGCCTGCGGCCGCCGCAGGCCCTTCACCCCGGCCATGTCGGCCTCGTGTTCGTAGAGCTTCATGCCGATGACCGTGGTCTTCAGGCGCAGCAGCTTGTTCAGATCGTCGACCAGCGACGCCCAGTTCAGGGGAGTTTCCTGCGTAGTCTCTTCCATGCCTGTCCTTTGGACCGATAGGTCTCTTGTTTGCTCACTTCCATGCACGACGATAGCAACATCCACGGCCGGCGCTACCTGAACGCATCCACGCCGCGCAGCAAGGCTTTCGCCATCCTGGGCTGGCGCAACTGGTCCAGCCACCATTGCAGCGCGCGCCCCTCGTGGTCGCCGCGCCACGCCAGGTACAGCAGGTTCGGCTCGCGCGGCGTCTCGGTGGCCTTCTCCACCAGTTCGCCGCGCGCCAGCAAGGACGCCGCGCGATGGCGCGGCACCCATCCCACGCCCAGGCCCTCGCGCTGCGCCAGGATCTTGGCGCGCATGCTGGGCACGGCCAGGGCGGCTTGACCGCCCACCCGGCCATAGCCCCGCAGCGCGGCGCCCCGCGCCGTATCGGCCACCACCACGGCGCGATGCTGCTGGATCTGGTCTTGCCGCAGCGGCGTTTTCACCTTGGCCAGCGGATGGCGCGGCGAGACGGCGAAGAGCCATTCCATCGCGCCCAGTTCTGCCCATTGCAGGTTCGGCATGGTCTGGGGTTCGTTCGTGGCGCCCACGATCAGGTCGGCCCGGCCCTCGCGCAAGGCTTCCCAGGTGCCGCCCAGCACTTCGTGCGTGAAGCGCAGGGTCACACCCGAATCCAGTTTGTCGAAGTCCTGGATCAGCGGCGCCATGAACTCGAATTCCAGGATCTCGTCGCTGACGATATGCAGCCGGTCTTCCCAGCCGCTGGCCACCTGCCGCACGCGCTGCGTCAGCCGGGATACGTCCAGCATCAGCCGCCCGGCCTCTTCGGCCAGCAGCCGGCCGGCGGGCGTCAGTTGCAGCCGGTAGCGGCGGCGGTCGAAGAGCAAGGCATCGAACCGCTCCTCCAGTTGCCGGGCGGCGTGCGACACCGAGGAAGGCGCCTTGCCCAGCTTGGCGGCCGCGCGCGACAGGCTGCCGCTGTCGCGGATGGCTTCCAATAGCGCCAGCTCATTCGGGCTCAACATGTGCAATTCCTTCGAACGTGTTCTTGCGAAAGATCGTACGACAAAGCGCCGGGCCAGGCGCACCATGGCTACATGTGAAGCCCAACCCCAAAAGGAACCATCATGAACCGTTTTGAACAGAAGACCGTCCTGGTCACCGGCGGCACCAGCGGCATCGGCCTGGCCGCCGCCGCGGCCTTCGCCGCCGAAGGCGCCCGCGTCATCATCACCGGGCGCGACGGCGCCGCGCTGGAAAAGACCCGCGCCACGCTGGGTCCCAATGCCCTGGCCGTCCAGAACATCGCCGGCGCCCCGGGGGCCGCCGCCGCGCTGGCCGACACGCTCACCGCGGCCGGCGTGCGCCTGGATGCCGTCTTCATCAACGCGGGCATCGCCAAGTTCGCGACGCTGTCCGAGGCCACCGAGGACCTGTGGGACCAGACCTTCAACACCAACATCAAGGGCGTGTTCTTCCAGCTTCAGGCGCTGGATCCGCTGCTGAACGAGGGTGCGTCCATCGTGCTGAACGGTTCCATCAACGCCCACATCGGCATGCCTGCGTCGTCCATCTACAGCGCCAGCAAGGCCGCGCTGATCTCGCTGGCCAAGACCTTGTCCGCCGAACTGCTGCCGCGCGGCATCCGGGTCAACGTCGTCAGCCCCGGCCCGGTCGCCACGCCGATCTACGAAAAGCTGGGCCTGGACCCCGAAAAGCTCGAGAAGACCGCCGCGAGCATCCAGGCGCAGGTGCCGCTGGGCCGCTTCGGCACGCCGCAGGAAATCGCGGCCACCGTGCTGCATCTGGCCGCCCGGGAATCCGCCTTCATCGTGGGCACGGAGATCATCGTGGACGGCGGGATGAGCCAGCTCTAGGGCGGCCCGTTCGCCGGGCTGATCAGGCGCCGATCGAACGCAACGCGCGCTTGCAGATGCGTTCGGTTGGCGCGGCGGGCTGGCCCGCCAGCCAGCGCGCGCAGACCTCGCGCACCCAGTCCGGCTGGTCCTTGCTGGCGTCGTTGAGCCAGTTGGCCACGGAATCCTGCACATAGGCGGCGGGGTCCGCGCGCAGCGGTTCCAGCAGCGGCAGCGCGATCGCGGGGTCCGCCTTCAGCGCCGCGATGTGCGCGCACCACACGCCGCGCGGACGCAGGGACTCGCTGGCAAATCGCCGCACCCGCTCGGACGGGTCGTTCGTCCAGGGACGCAGGCGCTTCACCGAGGTATCCAGTTCCGCCGCCAATTGCGGCCGGACCGCCAGCCAGGCCCATTCGCGCACGCCGAAATGCGCGTCGTCGGCCAAGGGGCGGATCAGGTCCAGACGCGCCTGCACCGACAGGCCGGGCAATGCCCCGACCATGAAGCAGGCCCAGCCGCGCACCGTGTCCGAGCCGTGCGCCTGCAATTCCGCAAGCGCGCCGGGCCCCAGGCGATCAAGCAGAATCCGGGCCGCCAGCGCCATGCGCCGGGAGATCCCGGCGGCGGCCTCGGCCCGCATTGCCGCCACGGCCTGCGCGCCCACGCGCGGCGCCGCCGCGTGCATCAGCGCCGCGAAGTCCACCGCCAGGCATTCCGTCAGTGTCGTGGCCGGGTCGCCCGCGTTCAAAGCGGCAAGGCGCGCCGCGCCGATGTCCTTCACGCCGCGCCCGGCCGGCTTGGCGGAGACCGGGGCATGCTTGCCGCTGGCTTTGCTCATTGTCCCCTCCCCGCCGTTGCCGCGCGGCCCGCATCGGTGGCGCGCCACACCCGCGTCAGCAAGTCGCCCAATTGGCGTTGATCCGCGCTGCTCAAGCCCTGGAACAAAGAGCCGATCCAAGCCGTGTGTTCCTTGAACAGCCGCGCCGCCGCCATCTTGCCTTTGGCGGTCAGCGTCACGGCGATCCTGCGGCGGTCTTCCTGACCGGCCTGGCGCAACACGAACCCGTCCCGCTCCAGCCCGTCCAGCAACCCCGTGATCGTCGCGCGCGTCACGCCGGCCCGCTCGGCCAGCACATGGGGCGGCAAGCCTTGCGGCTGCTCGTGCAGCAGGAACAGGAGCACGAATTTTCCTTCCGACAATTGCCGCGGCGCCAGCCGCGCGGCGCAATCGCGGTCGATGGACCGCGCCAGCGCCAGCACCTGGAAACACAGCCGTATCCCGTCCGCGCCCGGCAAACCGCGGCGCGATGCTTCGGTCAGCAAGGCATCATGTTTGGGTTCCAACATTTGCGGTACGAGGGGCATATGAGATGTGAACCGGTGGCAACAGGTTGATTAAGCGCCATATAGTATGGCGGCTAACTATTAGGACGCAACCCCCTCACCGGACCCGGTATCATCGGTTCCGGCCCATTCCGAACGACACTTGCCATGCCCAATGCCCGCCCTCGTGTGATATTGCGCCGCCTTCAGGAGGCCGACGTTTCCATGATGCTCGCCATGGAATCCGACCCCGAAGTCATGCGTCACAGCACCGGTGTGAAAACCGCCGACGAGGCGCGCCGGCAGGAATTGCTGGAATGGCTGGCCGAGCCGTTGACGGACTTGGGCCACTGGGCCATCGCGGTAGATGGCAAGGCCTTGGGCTGGATCAGTTTGACGCCACTCGAAAACACCGGCCGGATCCAGCTCGCCTATCGCTTGTGCCGCGACACCTGGGGTCAAGGCCGCGCCACCGAGGCCGCCACCGCGCTTTGCGACTACGCATGGCGTACGCTCGACGTCCCCGAATTGGTTGCCATCGTCTGGCCCGGCAACGCGGCCTCGAAGCGAGTCCTGCAAAAGCTGGGCTTCGCCTTTGCCGGCATGGAAGAACACTATGGCCGCCCCACCGAAGCCTATGTGCTGCCGCGCCCCGCTCACCGCCCCGTCCGCTCAGCTGAGCCCCGGGAAAAGTGAGCGGTCAGCGGACCGGCTTCAGCGGTACAGCACCGTCGGCAGCCACATTCCGATCGCCGGGAACATGTACAGCAGGAAGATCGCCACCACCTGGATCCCCATGAACGGCATCATGCCCAGGAAGATCTGGTTCAGCGTCACGTGCGGCGGCGATACGCCCTTCAGGTAGAAGGCGGACATGGCCACCGGCGGGGACAGGAACGCCGTCTGCAGGTTCAGCGCCACCAGCAGGCCGAAGAACAGCGGGTCGATCCCGAACGTGTTCAGCAGCGGCACGAAGATCGGCATGAAGATCACGATGATCTCGGTCCACTCCAGCGGCCAGCCCAGCAGGAAGATGATGGCCTGCGCCAGCAGCAGGAACTGGATCTGCGTCAGGCCCAGCGACAGCACCCATTCTTCGATGATGCGCTGGCCGCCCAGCAGCGCGAAGGCCGCGGAGAAGATCGACGACCCGACGAACAGCCAGCACACCATGGCGCTGGTCTTGGCGGTCAGGAATACCGATTCCCGCAGCACCGGCAGGTTCAGGCGGCGGTAGGCCAGCGCCAGCAGCGCGCCCCCCATGGCGCCCATGGCGGCCGCCTCGCTGGGGGTGGCCAGGCCGAAGCCGATCGATCCCAGCACGGCGGCGATCATCACCGCGAGCGGAAAGAACGAGGCCATCAGCATCTTGAAGATTTCCAGGCGCGCCCACGTCAACGCCGCGTAGAACACGGCCAGCATCACCGCGCAGATGCCCGCGAATATCCAGAACCCGGTGGGCGCGGCGCGGGTGCCGTCGGGGGCCGCGGGCGCTTCGGCCGGCGCTGGCGTGCCGGCGGGTGTGGCGGGCGCGGCGGGTGCTGCGGACGGCGTCCCGGGCGGCTCGCTCAAGCCTCCCGCCGCGGCGGGTCCGGTGGACGGCGGCTCGGCCAACTCATTCGACGGCGGCTCGCTCAGGCCGCCGGCGGGCGGCTCGCTCAGCTCTGAATCGAAGCCGCCGCTACCCAGCATCAGTTCGGCTGGGATTTCGTATTCCACCACCGGCCGCGTCAGTGCATGGTGCACCACGGCCAGCATCAGCAAAGTGACCGCCAGCGGCGCCAGCGCCAGCGTCATGTTGCGCATCAGAAAACCGAACGCCACCCCGCTGTTGCGTCTGCCTTTGAACATGGCCGCCAGCATGCCGGACACGGCGCGCGTGTACGGACCCGCCGCCAGCACGGTGGACTCGGGCGACAGCGGTACGCCGCGCTCCTCCATGGGCAGCGGCGGCGCCATGTCGGGACGCAGCTTGGCCACGATGATCACGTAAAGCATGTAGAGCAAGGCCAGCATGATGCCGGGGAACAGCGCGCCGGCATACAGCTGCACCACCGACACGCCCGTGGTGGCGCCATACACGATCAGCATCACCGACGGCGGCAACAGGATTCCCAGGCAGCCGCCGGCCGTGATGGAACCGGCCGTCAGGCGCACGCTGTACCCCGCCTTCAGCATGGCGGGCATGGCCAGCAGGCCCATCAGCGTCACCACCGCGCCGACGATCCCCGTCGCCGTGGCGAAGATCGCGCAGGTCGCCAGCGTCGCCACCGCCAGGGCGCCGGGCAGGCGCGCCAGCGCCAGGTGCATCGACCTGAACAGCTTTTCGATCAGGTTGGCGCGTTCGACCAGATACCCCATGAAGACGAACAGGGGTATCGAGATCAGCGAATCGTTCGTCATGGTGGCGTACGTGCGCTGCACCATCAGGTCCAGCGTCTGCCCGATCGAACGGCCCGGATCGGAACTCTGCATGTAGTACGCCAGGAAGGTGAACAGCACCCCCATGCCCATCAGCGTGAAGGCCGTCGGAAACCCCAGCATGATGGCGACGACGATCAGCGCCAGCATCAACAGGCCGATATGGCCGGTGGTGAGATGGTCCCAGGGCGTCAGGAACGCAATCATCAACACCACGATCGCAATGCACGACAGGCCAAACCACAACGCCTTGTGAATCTTCATCGCTGGGGCTCCCCGGGGTTGACGTAGCGGTCGAGCTGGGCGATGTCTTCGTCCTTGACATGCACCATCTTCTTGAGCTTGTCGACGTCCACTTCCTCGACGTCCTCTTCGCGCGACGGCCACGCCCCCTGGCGCAGGCAGAGTATGCATCGCAGGACCTCGGCCACGCCCTGCAGCAGCAGGACCGCGCCAGCGATCGGGATGAAAGCCTTGAATGGATAGATGGGCGGCCCATCGGCCATCAGCGAGGAATGTTCACGGATGGCGATGGAGTAGCCGGCGTAGTACCAGCCCGCCCACACCAGCGCGATCACGCCCGGAAAGAAAAACACGATGAAGAGAACCAGGTCGAGCCCGGCCTGCACCCGCGGCGGCAGGAACCCATACAGGATGTCCCCGCGCACATGCCCGTTCTTGGCCAGCGTATAGGCGCCCGCCATCATGAACAGGATGCCGTAGTACATCATCTGAAGGTCGAAGGCCCAGGCGCTGGGCTGGTTCAGGATGTAGCGGGCCGCGACTTCCCAGCACACATGCAGCGTCAGCACCACGATCAACCAGGCGAAGGTCTTGCCGACGAAAGTGGAAATGCGGTCTATGAAGCGTACGATTCGGATCATCGAAGGTCCCGGTTTAGGGCCACACCGCGCTGAACGCGCGGGGCCCTAGACGCATGGCGAGGCGCCGCGCGCCGGGTCCACGGCGCGCGGGCACAACGGAGGATTGCGTCAGGCCGGCTTGGTGCTGCGCGTGAAGTAGTGGTTGTAGGCCATGCGGAAATTGACGGCCGTATCACCATGCCAGCGCCCCACCCGCTCGGCGAAGGCCCGTTGCGAGTCCAGCACCTTCTTGAAGAGCGGATTCTCGGCCGACCGCTTGGCGATCATTTCGTCCCAGATCTTCAGCTGCTGCTGCAGGATCGCATCCGGCGTCTTGTAGAACTTGACGTTGTGATCCTTCTGCAGCTTGATGTAGTCCTGCGAATAGCGGTCCGCGGCCTTCCAGGACATATCCGCGCTGCACGCCTGCGCCGCATAGCTCAGGATGTGCTTGAGGTTCGGGGGCAAGGCGTCGTACTTCGTCTTGTTGAACAGCACCTCGAATTGTTCCGCGCTCTGGTGGAAGCTCTGCAGCATGCAGATCTTGGACACATCCTGGAAGCCCAGCGCCAGATCCGACGACGAGTTGTTGAATTCCGCTCCGTCCAGCAGCCCGCGATCCAGTGCCGGCACGATCTCGCCGCCGGGCAGCGCATTCACCGCCGCGCCCATCGCCGTGTACATGTCGATGGCCAGCCCCACCGTGCGGAACTTCACGCCCTTGACGTCCTCGACCTTGGTGACGGGCCGCTTGAACCAGCCGAACGGCTGCGTCGGCATCGGCCCGTACATCAGGGACTGCACGTTCACCCCCATCGCTTTCTGGATCTCGACCAGCAGTTCCTTGCCGCCGCCGTACTCGTGCCAGGCCAGCAGCATGTTGGCGTCCATTCCGAACGACGGCCCCGAGCCCCATAGCGCGACCGCCGTGTTCTTTCCGTACCAGTAGGCCACCACGCCGTGGCCGCCGTCCAGCGTCCCGGCCGACACCGCATCCAGCAGGTCGAAGGCCTTGACCACGGCGCCGGCGGGCAGCACTTCGATCTTCAGCTGGCCGCCGGCCATCTCGTTGACCTTGGTCGCGTAGTCGCGGGCGAACTCGTGGAAGATGTCGTTGGCGGGCCAGGTGCTCTGGAAGCGGAAGGAGATGGGTGCATTCTGCGCCCGGGTGACCGCGGGGAATCCAAGCGCCGCGGCCCCGGCGACGGCAGCGCCAGAGATGAACTTGCGGCGGGGTTTTGTAACGTGTTGCATGGCTTGTTGTCTCCTGGGTGGACTACATGGACCAGCTTGTAGTTACTACTCCTGCGTGAAGCGGGATGGAAACGCCTGCTGCGGACCTCCCGTTCGGGGCGATGCGCCTGATGCGTCTGATGCGCAACTTTGGACTGATTAAACCTTCCTGACTATCGGCTGACAATCAGCTTTTAGTCAGGAATTACCCTAGAAAGAGGACTAATCCTTTCGTCGTAATGGCAAAACGGCCGCATGGCGCGGCCGTCCGGTCCCCAAACCCGCGCGGGCACGCGCTACACCGCCGACACCGCCTCCGTGGGTTCCCCGCCATCCAGCACCGGCGGCGTGGTGACGATAGAGGTCAGCGACGGCTCGGCCGGACGCAGCGCCGCCAGATCCGGACGCGGCCGCCGCAGGGCCTCGATACCGCCAAAGGCCTGCTCCATCGCCTGCGCCGCGGCCAGCACGTCCCGGTCGCCCCGGAACCGCCCCACCATCTGCAGGCCAAAGGGCATGCCCTGGGCATCGCGCCCGCAAGGCAGCGTCAACGCCGGATGCGTCGTCAAGGTTACGACATAGGTCAGTGCGAGCCACCGGTAGTAATTCTCCTGGGCGACCCCGTTGATGGTGTCGGCATAGAGCTGCGTCCACGGAAACGGCGAGACCGGCGTGGTGGGCGACAGGATCAGGTCGTAGTCGTCATAGGCGCGCTGGAACCGCTTGATCAGCCTGGTCTGTTCGGCTTGCGCCCAGGCGCAGTCCTTCAGGCTCATCGCCGCGCCCATTTCGAAGTTGGCGCGGGTGTTGGGGCCCAGGCTGCCGGGGTCCTTCTCATAGGCGTCGCGCATGCCCGCCACGAAGGATTCCGCGCGCAGCACATCGAAGCAGCGGTGGGCCTCGCCCAGATCCAGTTCGATCGGGTCGCACGCGGCGAACAGATGCCGCATGGCCGCGATCTTTTCCCTGAACGTCGCACGGATGCCGTCGTCCACGTCGCAGGCGCCGAAGTCTTCGGTGTAGGCCACCCGCAGCGAACCCAGGTCGGCCGTGCCGGGATTCAGGAACTGCAGCGGATCCAGCGGATAGCTGAGCGGGTCGCCGGCATGCGGCCCCGCCGACGCGGCCATTTGCAGGCAGGCATCGGCCACCGTCCGCCCCATCGGACCCACCACCGAAATCGGCGTCCAGCCCAGCAGCTTGCGCACGCTGGGCACGATGCCGGGGGACGGCCGAAAACCCACCACGCCGCACTTGGATGCCGGGATGCGCAGCGAGCCGCCCGTGTCCGAGCCGGTGCATACCGGCAGCATGTCGCAAGCCAGCGCCGCCGCGGAGCCGCCAGACGAGCCGCCCGCGTTCAGGTTGGGATTGAAGGGGTTGCCCGTGGCGCCCCACACCGTGTTGCGCGAGTTGGCGCCCGCGCCCATCTCGGGCACGTTGGTCTTGGCGGCGACGATGGCGCCGGCGCGGCGCAGGCGGGCCACCAGTTCGACGTCCTCTTGGGGCACATGGCCGCGGTACAGCGCCGAGCCATAGGTGGTCAGCACGCCGGCCGTCGGCTCCAGATCCTTCACGCCCATCGGCAAGCCGTGCAGCAGGCCCAGCGGCTCGCCCGCCATTACGGCGCGCTCGGCGGCGCGCGCCTCCGCGCGCGCCCGCTCGTAAGCCGTGGCGGTGACGGCATTGACGTAGGGGTTGACCGCCGCGATCCGCGCAATGCAGGCCTCCAGCAGCTCCACCGGGGAAAGCTGGCGCGCGCCGATCATGCGCCGCAGTTCCACGGCCGTCAGGGATACCAGGGAGTCGTCCAATGCCATCGTCGTTTTCCTTCAGTCGATCTTGATGTTGGCGCGCTGCGCAACCTCGCGCATCACGGGAAGTTCCTGCTGGATCAGGGCCTCGCCCTCGGCGGCGCTGGCGAAAGCGGCTTCGAAGCCCTGGGCCTCCAGGCTCTTTTTCACCTCGGGCGCATCCACGGTGGCGCGCAGCGCCTGTTCCAACCGGCTCTTCACATTCGCCGGCAGGCCGCGCGGCGCGGCCACCATCAGCCAGGTGTCCATGGCCACCGCCGGATAGCCCTGTTCCGCGAACGTGGGCACATCCGGCAGGAAGGCCGAGCGCTTGGGGCTGGACACGGCCAGCACGCGCACTTTGCCCTGCTTGCTTTGCGGCAGTGCGGCCGCCACCGTATCCACCGAGAACGGAATCTGGCCGCCGATCAGGTCCGTCATCGCGGGCGAGCTGCCCTTGTAGGGCACGTGCGTCATCTTCAGGTTCGCGGCCGCCATGAAGGCTTCACCCACGAAGTGCGCCGTAGTGCCGGTGCCGAAGGAACCATAGGGCGGCTGGTTGTTGGCGGGATCCTTCGCGTACGCCACGAACTCCTTCAGGTCCTTGACCGGCACCTTGGGATTGGCCAGCAGCGCCAGGCCGGTGCGGCCGACGATGCCGATCGGCTCGAAGCTCTTGACCGGGTCGTAGGGCAGATTTTTCTGAATGGCCGGGTTGACGGTGAAGGTGGTGCCCGAACTCACCAGCAGCGTGTAGCCATCGGGCGCGGCCTTGGCGACAAAGCTCGCGCCGATCACGGTGCCCGCGCCCGCGCGGTTTTCCACCACGACGGTCTGGCCCAGTTCCTGGCCCAGCTTCTGCGCCACCACGCGGCCCAGCACATCCGTCGCGCCTCCGGGCGGGAACGGCACGACCAGCGTCAGCGGACGGCTGGGGTAGGCATCCTGCGCCACGGCGGGCGCAACGGCGCCCCAGGCGCTGGCAATGGCGAGACTGACTGCAAGAAACGAGGTTTTCATAGCGGTGCTCGATGAGAGATGGTGGAAAACGGGCGCGTCTGGCGGCGCCTAGGAACCCGCCGCAAGCGATCGCCCGCGGCTCAGGAATCGGTCATATTCTTCGTCGGGCACGAACAGCCCGCCCGTGGTCCAGGCCAGGTGGGTGGCACGGGGCAGATGCGCCCGCAGGCCGCGGGCCCGCAGCCAGGCCTGGCCGGCATCGGTGCCGCAGAGCTGGCCCGGCCCGCTGAAACCGGCCGCGGCCGACGGTTCGATGCGCAGGCCCTCGCTGGCATGCAGGCGGGCCAGGTCCGCGTACAGCGTATCGTCCGCCACGGTATAGACCCCGCGCAGATGGGCGCCCACCGCCGCATAGGCCAATTCGGACGCGCGCGGCACCGCCAGCCCGTCGGCGTCGGTCAGGTTGGTCAGCCCCAGGTCGTAGACCGAAGGCGGCATGGGCACGCCGGGCAGTTGGCCGCAGCCGGCCATCATGCGCAGCATGAAGCATGGCGATTGCACGGGTTCGGCGAAGAAGCAATGGACATGCGGGCCGTAAAGCTGCGTCAGGCCGAACGCGATGCCGCCGGGCGCGCCGCCCACGCCGCAAGGCAGGTACACGAACAGCGGATGCTCGGCGTCGACCCGGATGTCCGCCCGGCCCAGCTGGCCGCGCAGATGCAGCGCCGCCGCCGCGTAACCCAGGAACAGCGAGGCCGAGCGCTCGTCGTCGACGAAGTAGCCGCAAGGATCCGCCTCGACCTGGGCGCGGCCGGCCGCCACGGCCTTTTCATAATCGCCCGCGTGTTCCACGACCTCGACGCCGCGCGCGCGCAGACGCGCCTTCTTCCAGGCCTTGGCGTCGGCGGACATATGCACCGCCGCGCGGAATCCCAGCGCCGACGCGATCACCCCGATGGACAGGCCCAGATTACCGGTGGAACCCACCGCCACCTGATAGCGGCCAAAGTACGCCCGGGCCTTGGGTTCGGCCAGTTTCCGGTAGTCGTCGCCGGCTTGCAGCAGGCCGGCGCCCAGCGCCAGCGATTCGGCGAACTCCAGCACTTCGTGGATGCCGCCGCGGGCCTTGATCGAGCCCGCCACCGGCAGCGCGTGGTCGGCCTTGATCCACAAGCGCCCGGCCTCTGGCGGCAACCCCAGCGCCGCCTGCATGGCGTCGGCCGCGAGCAGCGGCGATTCGATCACCCCGCCCGACTCGGCCAGTTCGGGAAACAGGTCCGCCAGCAAGGGCGCGAACCGCGCCAGCCGCTCCTGTGCGGACAGCACCTGATCCATCAGGAAATGGGCCCCGGGCGCGGCGGTGGCCGCGTCGCCGTCGGGCCGCGTCCACAGCACCGGCCGGGCGAGCCGCAGCGCATCCACAATCGGGGTCAGGGCAGAATCGTCGGGATGAAACATCAGTGTGGTAGCCGGGGGTGAGCGCAAAGAATGCCCACATCCTAGAGTCCGTCATCCCTTTGCAGCAATATCAATGGTTAGAATTATTCTTTGCGCTTTCCGCAAACCTTGGAGACGGCCGTGAACCCACGTGTCCTGCAGGAGATTTCGCTTCGGTATTTTGTGGAAGTGGTGCGCACCGGCTCGGTCAGCGAGGCCGCGGCCCGGCTGGACGTGGCCCCGTCGGCGGTAAGCCGCCAGATCGCCCGCATGGAGCGGGAACTGGGCACATTGCTGTTCGAACGGCGCGCCCGCGGCATGATGCCGAACGCGGCCGGCGAGCTGCTGGCCGCGCATGCCAAGCGCATGCAGCAGGATGTGGAGCGGGTCTCGGGGGAAATCCTGGCGCTGCGCGGCCTGCGCCAGGGCCATGTGCGCATCGTCAGCACCGAGGGTTACGCGTCGGAGTTCGTGCCGGCCGCCATCGCCGCCTTCCGCCATCACTATGCCGGCATCCGCTTTTCGCTGGACGTGTGCTCGCAGCAAGAGATTCCCCAACGCATCCGCGACGGCGTGGCGGACATCGGCGTCACGCTCAGCCTGACCTCGCAGCGGGACATCCGGGTGGAAATGCGCGTGCCCGCGCCGGTCAGGGCGATACTGGCGGCCGACCATCCGCTGGCCGGGCGGCGCGATCTGTCGCTGGCGCAACTGACGGCCTATCCGCTTGCCCTGCCCAGTGCCGACTCCACCCTGCGGCAGTTGATCGACATCAGTTGCAGCCGCCAGCAACTGCCTTGCGAACCGGTCTTCACCAGCCGCAGCATCGACGCCCTGGTGGGCTTCGCCAGCGCGGGCGGCGGCGTCGCCTTTTGCGGCGAACTGGCGATCCGCAACCGGCTGCGATGGGGCAATATCGTCGCCGTGCCCTTGCGCGACCGCGAAATGAACGAACGCCACTTCGAGGTCCAGACCCTGGCGGGACGCCTGCTGCCGGAGGCGGCGAAGGCGTTCATCGCCAGCGTCGGGGAAGCGCTGGAGCCGCTGGCCGCGCCGGGCCGGCCCGAGCCTCAGTACTGATACCGCATCGTCAGCATCGCGCTTCTGCCGGCCGCCCACGCCCCTTGGCTGTAGAAGCCGATCTGGCTGTAATACTTGCGGTCGAACAGGTTGTTCACGTTCAGTTGGGCCGACAGGCTGCGGTTGAAGCGGTAGCGGGCCATCAGGTTGGTGATGGCATAGCTGCCCTGTCCCACCCGCTCATCGCCATTCGGTCCGCTGGCGATGGTGTAGACATGGCTTTGCCAGTTGACGCCGCCGCCCACTGTCAGGCGGTTCCAGTCCCCGGGAAGCTGGTAGGTCGTGAACACGCGGACCAGGCTGCGCGGCTGGTCGGTCTGGATGGCGTTGCCGTCGCCGTCGCGCGCGGTCCAATGCGACCAGCCCGCCGCCAGGTTCCAGCCCGGCGTGACCTCGCCCGAGACCTCCAGGTCGAAGCCGCGGCTGCGCGTGCCCTTGGCCGCGGTGTACGCCTGGTTGGTCGTGCCCGGCACCATCTGGCCCGGATCTGCCTGCGCCACATTGTCCTGATCGATCTGGAATACGGCGGCGCTTGCGTTCAGGCGCCCTTCCAGGAACTCGCCCTTGACGCCCGCCTCGTATGACTTGCCTTCCAGCGGATCGAGCCAGTTGGCGTCGCGGTCCTGATAGCTTTGCGGATTGAAGATGCCGGTGTAGCTGACGTAGGCCGTGTACGTGTCGTTGATGTCGTACAGCAGGCCGGCGTAAGGCGTGAACGAATTCTTGTCGAATGCCGTGTGGCCTTCGCCGCCGAATCCCACCGAGTCGGTCTTCCAGGTGCTGTACCGCCCGCCCACGATGAGCTTGAGCGGATCCGCCAGGTTCAGGCGCAGGGCCCCGTACCAGCCGGTTTGCGTGGTGGTGTAGCGGCTGGCGGTGACCGAGTCGTTCCAGTCGGGCTCGGGATACGAGCCGTTCCAGTTCAGGAAGTTGCCGACGGCGGCCGGGTCCGACGGCGACCGGTAGTCGAAGTCGCCCTTCTGGCGGTTGAAGCTTGCGCCCACGACGGCCTCATGGCGGCGCCCGAACATCGTGAACGGTCCGGAAGCCTTCAGGTCCAGCGCGTTCTGCTTGCGATCGCCCAGATACCACGCCGGCGACGCGCCCATGCCCTCGCCGGTCTCGCGGTCGGGCCAGCCGTACAGGTACAGCAGCTTGCCGTCCATCTCGTTCCTGGAATGGGACGCCACGGCCTGGACGCGCCAGTCATTGTCGAAGCGGTGCTCCAGGCTCGCGAAGGCCCCCTGCGTGGTGCTGCCCCATGACGTCCAGTGCGCGCCCGTGTTCAACGAACGGCGCCAGTCCGTGCGGCCGCCGTCGGCATACCAGAGTGGAAAGCCGCCCCAGCTACTGCCTTGCGGATCGTTGTTCTGATAGTTGTACCCGGCGCTCAGCGTGGTGTTCGCGGTCAGGTCGGCGTCGACCACGCCGTAGAACACGGTCTTGCGGTTCTGGTAATCGTCCAGGAAGGAATGGTTGTCCTGGTAGGCGGTAACGATGCGCCCGCGCACGCTGCCGTCGGCATTGAGCGGCGTGGACAGGTCGGCGGTGGCGCGATAGGTGTCCCAGTTGCCCACGCCCGCGCTCAGGTCGGCCTTGAACTCGCGGCTGTCGGCGTGCTTGCGCACCAGATTGATGGACGCCGACGGGTTGCCGGCGCCGGTCATCAGGCCCGTGGCGCCGCGCACGATTTCCACGCGGTCATAGATGATCGGATCGACGGACGACTCGCCCGCCGCGTAGCCCACGTCGAACGCCGTGGGCACCCCGTCGTACATGTAATTCGAGATGCTGAAACCGCGCGAGTTGAAGGTATACCGCTCGCTGTCGAAGTTCTGCACCGAGATGCCCGGCGTGCTGGCCATGACGTCGGCCAGCGAACGCATGTCCTCGTCGTCCATCCGCTGGCGGGTCATGACGGTGACCGACTGCGGCGTCTCGCGCAGCGACAGCGACAGGCCGGTGCTGGCGGCCGTGGCGCGCGGCGTATAGGAACCCGTCCCTTCGGTGGTGGTGCCGGCGGTGTCGCCCACCACCTGCACGGACGGCAGCGTGGCGACGCCGCCGTCCTGCGCCGTCGCGGCGCCCGCCGCCAAAGCCAGAAACACCAGAGCGGATGTGCGGCGCAGCGCAAAACGAGGTTGAACAATGGCGCTGCGGCCGGGTGGTCTCTGATGATGCATGTTGGCTTCCTACCGAGTTGAACTGCGACGACAAATCGGCACGAAGTTTAAATGCAAATACTTCTCATATCTATGTAGTGTTGTATTTTCCCCCTATCCACACCGGCGCGCGCCGGCCGTCCGCCGTTTATCCGGCGATCTTTGCGGGGCGCTGGACCGCCCTCACCTTGCCGCTTTCGCCGCCGCCGCAGAAGAACCGCTCGCCGCCGTCGGACTCCAGGCCCGACACGCCGGCGCCCGCGGGCATGTCAACGGCCTCCAGCACCTCGCCGGTTTGCGGCTCCAGGCGCCTGATGTCGCTTTGGCCCTCTTCCCAGGTGCCGTGCCAGAGCTGCCCCTCGACCCAGGTCACGCCGGTGACAAAGCGGTTGGACGCGATGGTGCGCAGCACGCGCCCGGTTTCCGGATCGACCTGATGGATCTTGCGCGCGCGGTATTCGCCGACCCACAGGCTGCCTTCCGCCCAGGCCAGGCCGGAGGCATCGTCCCCGCCCGGCACGGCGATGGCCGCCAGCACTTTTCCGCTTGCGGGATCGACCTTCTGGATGCGGCCGTTGGCGATCTGATAGAAGTGCGTGCCATCGAAGGCCGTGCCCGCGTTGGCGGCGACGTCGAGCTTGCGGGACGTGGCGCCGGTGTCGGGGTCCAGGGCGACGAGGCTTGCGCCGGTGGCGAACCACACCTGCTTGCCGTCGTACGTCAGCCCATGGACGGTATCAATGCCCGGGAAGGGGCCATATTCGCGGAGGATCCGGGCTTGCGTTCGTTTCATGGTGGCTTCCTTTCAAGTTGGTCCGTCCATGCTAATTGCCGGGCAGGATGCCCGGGAGTAACAAGCTTGTCGTGAAACCGGGCACGGGCGGAAGCATCCAGCGCCGGGCGCGCCCAAGGCCGAAGGGCTGAACCTTGCCGTCGTCGGCCAACGCATCCAGCGCGCGCTGCACCGTGCGCTGGCTTGCGCCTAGCGCCATTGCCAGGGCCGAGCTGGACCACGCGACGCCGTCGGCCAGGAACGCAAGCAGCGAGCCCAGATCGGGATCCATGTCGCCGTCAACGGGCACCAGCACCGCCATCTGCCGGCCGCCGTCTGGCTTCAGCACAAAGCCGCGCGTGGTCGCGCTGACGCCGGCAAGCCCGCGAAGCGCCGCGCGCAGCCGTCCGATCTCGACGCGCAGGCGCGCGCGATGCGTTTCATCGGCGTAGCGGGTGCGAAAGGCCTGCGCGATGAGCGCCTCGCGAGGCACATCTTCGGGCCAGGCCTGCGCCAGCGCGCGCGCCAGCGCGAACAACACCGGCCGCCCGGCAAGCGCGATGGAAATCTCGCCGTGGCGCACGGCGTGCCGGCAGGCATCCACGACCACAGTTCCGGACGCCAGCAAGGTTTCGACCTCGTCGAGCAGCAGGGGCCGGCCGGCGCCGGGTCCGGCAAGCCGCGCGGCCGGCGTATTCAAGGCCAGCGATGCGCTTTGCACCTCGGCCATCAGCGCGGGGATGCCGGCATGTCCGGCCGCCAGCTCGGCGCGCATCAGCGCCGCCCGGGCCGCCTTCGCGCGCTGGCGGCGCATGGCGATGCCGGAGGCGATCAATTCCTGAATGGCGCGGGACGCCCAGGGCAAAGCGGACGGGTCCAGGCCGGCCAGCGTGCCCTCGGCGTCGTCCAGGCGGCCGACCAGAAGCTGACGCCGCGCCTTCAATTGGCGGGCGTGGGCCGCATTGATGAAATCGCCATGGGCCTGCAGCGTGGCGCGCGCGGCGTCCAAGGCCTTTTCCGGCCAGCCCAGATCGCGCGAGGCCAGCGCGATTTCCGCTTCGGCGACGACGCAGCGCGCGCGGGCCGCGGCATCGTTGGCGCCAAAGGCGCGGGCCGCGCCGCGCAGCAGCGTCCTGGCGCAAAGCATGTCGCCAAGCTGCGCCATGGCGATGCCGCGCAACGCGAGCGCGGGCGCGTCGCCGCGCAGCGCCACGTGGTTCAGCGCGCCCAGCGGATCGCCCGCCGCCAGCGCGCGCGCCGCGGATGCGATCAGAAAGTCCATGGAAATGCCGCCACCGGTCACCTCGCAGCCTGGCCAGAAAACTAATCTACACCAAGCCGCCGGCGGCATCGACACGCCGCCGGCGCGGGCCGGCGCGCGGCATGCGCGGGCACAGCGCCGAGCGCAACGCTAGGCGGGCGGGAATTCCACGGTCAGCGAAACGCCCGCGTCCCGCAGGCCCGCGCCCACCGTCACGGAGGCGCCGTGCTGCCGCGCGATCTGCGCCACCAGCGACAGCCCGATGCCGCTGCCGCCCGCCGGGGTGCCCGCGGCGCGGTAGAAGCGGTCGAACACCCGCTTGCGTTCTTCGGGCGCGATCCCCGGCCCGTCATCGGCCACGCGCAGGAACGCGCCGCCCCCGGGCGTGGGACCGCAGGACAGGGCAATCTGGCCGCCGTTGGGCGTGTAGCGCCCGGCGTTGTCCAGCAGGTTGCTCAGCAGTACGCCAAGGGCGTCCAGGCTGCCCATGACGGCACAGGCCTGCACGTCCAGCAGAATGCGCTGCTGCTTGCGGCTGGCGCATGCCTCCCAGTCGCGCGCCAGCACGACGACCAGCCCGTCCAGTTCGATCCGTTCCGGCGCTTGCGCGCTTTCGCTCAGGGCGTCCATGCGGGCCTGGTCCAGCAACTGCTCGGCGATGCGTGACGTGCGCTGCGCGACCAGGCGCAGCTTGTCGGCCGCCCGCGCCGACTCGCCGGAATCGGCGCTGCGCGCAACCAGTTCCGCGTGCGCGCTCAAGGCGGCCAAGGGAGTGCGCAACTCGTGCGCCGCGTTTTCCAGAAAGCGCCGCTCGCGGTCCAGCGCGCCTTTGACGCGCAACAGCAGTTGATTGATGGATCGGATGAACGGACGCAGTTCGCCGGGCATTCCCGCCTGCGGCAACGCGGCCAGATCGAACGGGCCGCGCCTTTCGATGGCCACGCCCGCGCGGTCCACCTTGCGGAACGCCCGGCCCACCACCACGCAGGTCACCGCGGCCAGCAGCAGGAACAGGATGGAGACAATGACCAGCCCGCGCCGGAAGTTCTGCAGCATCTTCGCGCGCAGGTCGCTCTGCGAATACGCCAGCTGCACCTGCACCCGGCCGGTCGCGTCCGTGACCGAATACACCCGCCAGTGCTTTCCGCCCGCCGTGCTGTCGACGAAGCCCTCGCGAAAGTCCGGGCTCAAGGGCTGGGCGGGCGATTCCTTCGATTGCAGCAGCAGCCGGCGGTCGGCCAGGGACCACACCTGGAAGCTGGCCCGGTCGCCGTTGAACTGGACGGACGCGGGCAGCGCAAAGCGCTCGGCCGGCGCCACGTTGCCCAGCACGCTGACGGGCATGGCCGTCAGGAGCTGGTTCGCCCCGTCGTACAGCCCCTGGTCCTGCAGGCCCGTCTGGGCGCGCCTCGTTTCGAACTGCTGGAACGCAAAAACAAAAATCCAGGCCAGCAACAGCGTCAGCAGCACCGTGACCGTCAACTGCCTGCGCAGGTTCTTCATTCGCCGGCCTCGATGCGGTAGCCCATGCCATGCACCGTCGTGATCAGCTTGTCGCCAAGCTTGCGGCGCAACTGATGGATGTACACGGCGACCGTATTGCTTTCCAGCGCGGCGCTGTCGCCATAGACGGCGGTTTCCAATTGCTCGCGGTTGACGGTGTGGCCGATCCGCTCCATCAGCGCCAGCAGTGTCCGGTATTCGTGCGCGCTCAGGCTGACCTCGATGCCGCCGCGCGTCACGCAACGCTTGGCGGGTTCGACGGCGATGTCGCGGCAGCGCAGCGCCGACACGACGGTATTGCTGCTGCGCCGGACCACCGCGCGCAGCCGCGCGTGCAGTTCGTCCAACTGGAAAGGCTTGACGATGTAGTCGTCGGCGCCCGCGTCCAGGCCCTGGACCCGTTCGCTCAGGCGGTCGCGCGCGGTAAGAATCAGCACCGGCGTGGCGTCGTAGCGGGCGCGCAATTGCTTCAGGACCGTGAGTCCGCTGCCGTCGGGCAGCCCCAGGTCCAGCAGCACGGCGTTGAAGCCATGCTGCACCAATGCCAATCGCGCCTCGGAAACACCGCGGACCCAGTGCGCGTCGACGCCCGATTGACACAGGCTGGTGTGCAAGGCGTCGCCCAGCATGGCATCGTCTTCAACTAACAGGACACGCAAAACAGCTCCAGAAAACCCAACGGCGCCAGGATGCCAGCGCCGATTTAAAAAATTATTAAAACCCGGCGCCCACAATGCGCAGCGTTGGCGGCAGGCATTGCGCCTGCACGCATCCCATGTAGGAAGGAATGGAATGAAGCTGGGTATGTTAACAAGGACGCCGCTCGTGGCCTCGGCCTTGCTGGCCGCAATGGCGGGCAGCGCGCACGCCGACGAGGGCGGCAGGAATTTCATCGGATTGGGCGTGGCCGCCCTGCCCGTGTATGAAGGCTCGCGCGAATACCGCGCGCTGCCGGTCCCCCTGATCAACTATCAGTCGGGCAATTTCTTCATATCGCCGCGCGCCGGGCTGCCCGCGATGGGCCTGAAGACCGATCTGGCCCCGGATTGGACGGCCGGTGCGTTCGTGGGCATGGCCCTGGGACGCGACGCGTCCGATGCCGACCGCACACGCGGGCTGGACGACATCGATTTCCATGGCGTCTATGGCGCATTCGTCGAATGGTCGCCGGGCCCCTACTCGCTGATGGTCGCGTATCGGCAGGCGGCGCGCAGCGGCTATGGCGGAACGCTGGATCTGCGCGCCACCTATGCGGCCTGGCACGACGCGAACAATCGCGTCTCGGTCGGCGCCAGCACCCAATGGGCCGACCACAACGGCATGCAGACCTGGTTCGGCGTCACGCCATCGCAAGCCGCGCGCAGCCGCGAGGGCCTGGACGCGTACTCGCCGTCGGCCGGGTTCAAGTCCGTGGCGCTCTTTGGCACCTGGGCGCACCGCATCGACGCGAGCTGGAGCGCCGTGACGACGCTGGGCGTGAATACCCTGGTCGGCGACGCCCGCCAGAGCCCCCTGACCGAACAGAAGACGAACGTCTTCGCCAATGTGGGTGTGGTCTACGCCTTCTGACATCCAGGGCCCGGCCGGGCCGCGCTTGGGAGAGCCCCTGTGAAACGCCTGCATGGCATGGAATTGTTCGCCGAAGTGGCGAAGGCGCACAGCTTCAGCCGCGCCGCGGCGGCGCTCGGCGTGCCCGCGTCGACGGTGTCGCGCCACGTCGCGGAACTGGAGCGTTCCGTCGGCCTGCGGCTGCTCAACCGCAGCACGCGCCGGGTGGAACTGACCGAGGCCGGGCGCCTGTACTTCGAGCGCTGCCGCCGCATCGTGGCGGAGGCGGAGGTCGCGCACGAGGAACTGCGCGGCCAACTGGAGGTTCCCAGCGGCCCGCTGCGTATCCAGGTGGCCGCGGCCTACGCCATGGACGCCCTGCTGCCGGCCCTGGCGGCGTTCGGGAAACACTATCCGGACGTGCGTTTCCACCTGAGCCTGGCGGGCACCCAGGGCGGCGACCGCGCGCCCGAGGCCTGCGACGTGTCGATCCGGTTCGGCGGGCTGCCCGACTCATCGCTCGTGGCGCGCCGGCTGGGCGCGCTGCACGCCCGCCTGTACGCCAGTCCGGATTACCTGGCGTCGCGGGGCGCGCCGGACACCCCCGCCGACCTTGCCGGCCACGACTGCATCGGCCTGCGCACGGGCGGCGGCCAGAGCGAACCCTGGCGGCTGCAGCGGCGCGATAACCGCTACCTGATGACAGCGGCGCACCGCTACTGCGTCGACGACGCCGGCATGGCCGAACGGCTGGCCGTCCTGGGCGCGGGCATCGCGGCGCTGGGAGGCGACCAGCGCGCGCGGCTCAAAGCGGGCGAACTGGCCAGCGTGCTGCCACAATGGGACCTGTGCCCCATCGAGGTCCATGCCGTCACGGAAACCCGTCTGCTGCCCGCGAAGACCCGCCGCTTCATCGACTTTCTGGCGGACTACCTGGATACGCCGGCGGCGGCGTCGGCCCGGCCCGGGCGGGCGGAACCGGACGCGTCCGGCACGGGCGCCGTCAGCAACGGATAGGGGTTGAGCGCGCCGCCGGTGGCGTAGATGCCGTAGTGCAGATGCGGCGGCGTGCCGCGGGCGTTGCCGGTGTTGCCCACGAAACCCAGCACGTCGCCGGGCGCGACCAACCGGCCGCGGCCGATGTCGGCGTAGCCGTCCAGGTGCGCGTAATAGTGCATCTGGCGGCCGGGCCCCATCACCCATACCACCTGGCCGCCCAGATTGTTGACGCCCACGCGCGTGACCACGCCCTCGGTGGCGGACAACACGGGGGTGCCGCGCGCGGCGAAGATGTCGATGCCCTCGTGCCGACGCCCGTCCGCGCGCGCCGCGCCCCAGGTGTCGGCCAGGCGCCGGGACGGCACGCCCTGCACCGGCACCGGCAGAAACGCGGGCGCCTCCTGCCAGGACAGCCGCGCCATGTGCCACGGGGCGCGCGCCGCTTCGGGCAGTCGCGGCCAGGCCCAGACCGCCAGGGCGGCCAGCGCGGCAAGCAGCAGCAGTCGTCGGATGAAGCGTAAAGGCGGGCTGACGTCCATGTAAGGTTCGACGGAGCGGTGTCCGGGGGGTTCCCCGGGGCTCCCCGGCAGGCCCCGGCGCGGGCGAGCGTCACAGTGTTGCACGCCCTAATCAAGCGACCCCAATGATATGACCCCAATTATCGCCGCCCGCGCTTCCTTCCGCCCGCCTCCGCCGCCCCTCCGCGCCCCCGGCAGCGTGTAAACTCCCCCCTTTTTGACTCTGACGGTATGTTGCAAGCCCCCCAGCGCACAGGTTTAAGCGGCCCGACGCTCATTCGCTTGCTGACTCGCCTGACGGACGCCGAGGTCCAGCAATCCAGGCAATCCCTCTCTGACCATCTGAGCCAGTGGCTCGGCTGGACGGACGCGATCGCGCTGTCCGCGGCGTTGAATACCAGCCCGCCGGTGATCGCTCCCGGCGCGCGGCTGTTCAGCAGCGCCGAGGAACGCGAGTGCGCGCGGGTGCGAACCACACTGGCCGACGCCATCGCCAGCGACACCGCGGCCACCGCCGCGCGGCGGACCGTGCCGGGACAGGCGCCGGTGAAGAAGCTTGCGGCCCTGGCCGAAGCCGATGCCGACTACTCGGGTTTTCGTCAGCGTTACCTGTCGTTGCAGCACACGATGGAGACCAGCATCGGCAATCTGCGCAGCCGGCTGCGCGGGATGGTGGCCGCGAAGAACGGCGAAATGACGCGCCTGGCGGTGGTGGACGCCATCATGGACCGCGCGCTGCTTCCCAAGGAACGCGCCCTGCTGGGCGCGATCCCCAAGCTGTTGCAGGGGCATTTCAACCGCCTGCGCCAGGCCGAGGAGTCGGCGCTGGCCGAGGCGCAGGCCGAAGCAGACGCCGAGGCAGAGGCAGAGGCAGCATCCACGGCAACAAGGACTACCGAGCCGGATGGCGGGCCGCAAGCCCGGGCCAACGGCCCGGCCCAGGTTCCGCCGGCGGCCGTGGCGGCAACGCCTGGCGCCTGGCTGGACACGTTCCGCAATGACATGCGCAGCGTCCTGCTAGCCGAATTGGACGTTCGTTTACAACCGGTCGAAGGGCTGCTTGCCGCCCTTCGCGCCAGCTAACCAGGACACCATGTCCAAGTATCTGACTAATATTGCTGTTTTCTTGGCGGGTCTGGCCGTTGTGGGCTGGATCGGCGCGGGCTACGCGGGCACCAATCCGCTGGCGCTGGCCGTGACGCTGCTGATCGGCGCCTGCTACCTGGCGGGCGCATGGGAATTGCTGCGCTACCAGCAGGCCACGTCCGCCCTGGCGCGGGCCGTGTCCGGCCTGTCCGAAGCGCCCGGCAACCTGGCCTCCTGGCTGGACCAACTGCCGGCCAGCCTGCGCAACGCGGCGCGCCTGCGCATCGAAGGCGAGCGCGTGGGCCTGCCGGGGCCGGCACTTACCCCCTATCTGGTGGGCCTGCTGGTGCTGCTGGGCATGCTGGGCACATTCCTTGGCATGGTGGTGACGCTGCGCGGCACCGGGCTGGCGCTGGAAAGCGCCACCGACCTGGGCGCCATCCGCGCGTCGCTGGCCGCGCCCGTCAAGGGCCTGGGATTTGCGTTCGGCACATCGATCGCCGGGGTCGCCACGTCCGCCATGCTGGGGCTGCTGGCGGCCCTGTGCCGGCGCGAACGGGTGCAGGCGGCGCAGCTTCTGGACAGCAAGGCGGCAAGCACGTTGCGCGTGTACACGCAGAGCTACCAGCGCGAGGAATCGTTCAAGCTGCTCCAGCGCCAGGCCGAAGTCATGCAACGCCAGGCCGAGGCCATGCCGAAGCTGGCCGATCAGTTGCAGGCCATGATGAAGAGCATGGAACAGCAGAGCCAGACGCTGAACGACCGGCAACTGGCCAGCCAGGACGTGTTCCAGGGCAAGGCCGAGGCGGCGTACGCCCGCCTGGCGTCCGTCATGGAACAGTCCATGAAGGAAAGCGTGGCGCAAAGCGCGCGCTCGGCCGGCGAGGCGCTGCAGCCCGTCGTGCAGGCAACGATGTCCAGCCTGTCGCGCGAGACGGCCAGTTTGCAGGACACCGTGACGCAGGCGGTGCGCCAGCAACTCGACGGCCTGACCGCGGGCTTGCAGGCCACGACCACCAACGTAGCGGGCATCTGGAGTGAAGCGGTCGCGGGCCAACAGCGCGCCAGCGAAGCGATGGCCCAGGACCTGCGCGCCTCGCTGGACCGTTTTGCCCAGACCTTCGAGGAACGTTCATCCGCCCTGCTGGACGGCGTCTCCGCCCGCCTGGAAGCCTCGTCCGGCACGATGTCCGACACCTGGACCCGCGCGCTGTCGCGCCAGGAACAGGCCAGCGAAAAGCTGGCCGGCGACAACCTGCAGGCCTTGACCGCCGCGGCCGCCAGCTTCGAGCAGCATTCCGCGTCGCTGCTTCGCACCTTGAACCAGTCGCACACCGCGCTGCAATCGGAACTGGCATCGCGCGACCAGCAGCGTCTGGCCGCCTGGACCGAAACGCTGGGCGCCATGGGCGCCACGCTGCGCCAGGAATGGGAACAATCGGGCGCGCAAGCCGCCGCCCGCCAGCAGGAGATCGGTGAAACCCTGGCGCGGACCGTGCGCGACATCACCTCGCAGGCCACGGCGCAAGCCACCTTGCTGGAAGGCGTGTCGGGCCGCATGGAAGCGGCGGCCCTCGGCGTGTCGGAACAATGGACGCGCGCGCTGTCCCGCCAGGAACAGGTCAGCGCAAAACTGGCCGGCGACAACCAGGCCGCGCTGGAAGACGCCGCCGCCGCCTTCGAGCAACACTCGGCGTCGCTCCTGCGCACGCTGGACCAGTCGCATGCGGACCTGCAAGCGGCGTTGGCCGCGCACGACCAGGAACGCCTGGCCGCCTGGACCGGCACGCTGGCCTCGACAGCCGCCAGGCTGAGCCAGGAATGGGAACAAGCCGGCACGCAAACGGCGGCCCGCCAGCAGGAAATCAGCGACACATTGGCCGAGACCGCCCGCGGCATCACGGCCCAGACGCAGGCGCAGACCAGCTTGCTGGAAAACGTGTCGGCCCGCCTGGAAAGCGCGGCCGGCAGCGTCACGCAGGCCTGGACCGATGCCCAGTCCAGCCAGCAGCACGCCAACGAAAAGCTGGCCGCCGACAACCAGCGGGCGCTGGAAACCGCGGTGGCCTCGTTCGGCCTGCAGGCCGAGTCGCTGTTGCGCACGCTGGACCAATCGCACGCCGGGCTGCAGGAAGCGCTGGCCTCGCGCGACCAGGAACGCCTGTCCGCCTGGACCGGCACGCTGGCCGCGATGGCCGCCAAGCTTGGCGAAGAATGGGAACAGGCCGGCACGCAGGCCGCCCTGCGCCAACTGGAGGTCAGCGACACGCTGGCCCAGACCGCGCGCGACATTACCGCCCAGACGCAGACTCAATCCGGCTTGCTGGAAAACGCTTCCGCCCGCCTGGAAACGGCGGCGGGCAGCGTGACGCAAGCGTGGACCGACGCCCAGGCACGCCAGGAGCAGGTCGGCGAACAACTCGCGGCCAACAACCGGCAGGCGCTTGAAACCGCCGCGGCCGCCTTCGGGCAGCACTCGGCCGCCCTGCTGCAAACGCTGGACCAGTCGCATGCCCAGCTTCAGGCCGGACTGGCGGCGCAGGACGAAGCCCGCCTGGCGGCCTGGACCGGCAAGCTGGCCGCAATGGCCGACGCGCTGCGCGCCGAATGGGAGCTGGCTGGCGCGAACACCGCCCGCCAGCAGCAAGAGATCTGCGACACCCTGAACCTCACCGCGCAGGACATCACGTCCCAGACGCAAGCGCACGCCAGCGAAACGATCGCGGAGATCGGCCGCCTGGTGCAGGCCGCGTCGGAAGCGCCGCGCGCCGCCGCCGAGGTCATCGGCGAACTGCGCCAGAAGCTGTCCGACAGCATGGTGCGCGACAACGACATGCTGGAAGAGCGCAACCGCCTGCTGGAAACGCTGGGCACCTTGCTGGACGCCGTCAACCACACCGCGGCCGAACAGCGCACCGCCGTGGATGCGCTGGTCGCGTCGTCGGCGGACATGCTGGACCGGGTGGGCACGCAGTTCACCGAGAAGGTGGATGCCGAAACCGGCAAGCTGACGGAGGTGGCCGCGCTGGTCACCGGCAGCGCCGTCGAAGTGGCCAGCCTGGGCGAATCCTTTGGCGTCGCGGTGCAGTCGTTCGGGGAATCCAACGACAAGCTGATGGCCCACCTGCAGCGCATCGAAGCCGCCCTGGACAAGTCCATCGCGCGCGGCGACGAACAACTGGCCTATTACGTGGCCCAGGCCCGTGAGGTCGTGGACCTGAGCATGCTGTCGCAGAAGCAGATCGTCGAGAACCTGCAACAGCTTGCCATCCAGCGCGCGCCGGCCGGAGCGGAAGCGGCATGAGCGAGGATATCGACGGCGGCGTGGAGCCGACGGCACCCGCATGGGCCGTCTTCGGCGACCTGATGTCGGTGCTGCTGGGCGCCTTCGTCCTGATCCTGGTCAGCGTGGTGGCCGTGCAGCTCCAGCTTTCGACCCAACTGGAAGAAGAGGTCAAGCAGCGCCAGGTGGAAACGCAGCGCCGCGAAACGCTGGAGCAGGCACTGGCGGGCCCGCTGGCCGCCGGCCGCGTGACGCTGATCAACGGGCGCATCGGCATCAGCGGCAGCGTGCTCTTCGCCTTGAACTCCGATCAGTTGCAGCCCGAAGGCCGCGAGATCCTGAAGAGCCTGATCGAACCGCTGTCGGCGTACCTGAAATCCCACAACGAGATCCTGATGGTCAGCGGCTATACCGACGACCAGCAGGTGCGCGAAGGCAACCGGCGCTTCGCGGATAACTGGGACCTGTCCGCCCAGCGCGCCTTGACCGTGACCCGCGCCCTGATCGACGAGGGCGTGGCCTCGTCCACGGTGTTCGCGGCGGCCTTTGGCGCCGAGCAGCCGGTGGCGTCCAACGCGGACGAGGAAGGCCGGGCCATGAACCGCCGGGTCGAGATCACGCCCATCCCCAAGCCGTCCAACGACACGGGAAAGCCGAGTGAGCAGTGACGGGACCCGCGGGGAATACATCGACATCCGCGCCGCGCTGGACGCGTGGCGCGAATGCGGCGCCGACCGGGTCAATCCCGTCCGCTTCCATGCCATGCAAGCCCTGGCCCGCCGCGCGGCCGCGTATCGCGGCCTGGCCCGCCAGCGCCTGGACGGCAGGCTGGCCGAACTGGTTCAGGCTTATGAATCCGAGCTTGTCCGGGCTGAAGAATCCGAACCGACCGGAGCCGCGCTGCCGGCCGCGCCGCGCGGGGCGCCTTCCCTGCCCGCCGCTCCCCAACCCGGGCCGCTCGCGGAACTGATCGACTACATTGCCGCTCCGTTTCCGGCCGACAGCGGCGAGGCAGCCGCCCGCGACGCGGCGGGCCTGCGCGCCGCCTACCCCGAAGTGCCGATGCTCGATTATTTCCGGGCGGTGTGGTCCCGGGTCAGCGCCGACCGCCAGGTGCGCCAGTCGCAGGAACAGGTCCACAAGAACGCCGGCCCGCTCAATTCCAACCAGCTCGTGCACCGGGCGCTGTCCTTGATGCGCGAGGTGTCGCCCGGGTATCTGGAGAAGTTTCTTTCGTATACCGACGCGCTGATCTGGATGGAACAGATGACCGCGGCGGCCGCTCCCGCGGCCAAGGATGCGCCGCGCGCCGGCGCCGCGAAGAAGGCCGCGCGCGGCAAGGCGCGCAAGGAAAGCGCCTGACAGGAAGGCCCCTCGATTTGCGTCCGCCCCCCGCGACGCAGTAACATACGTTCCATATACAAAACATATACGGAATATCCACTATGGGCATCGTCAAGATTTCCGAGCAGATGCATGAGAACCTGCGCGTCGCCAGCGGCGCGCTCAGCCGTTCCATCAACTCCCAGGCCGAACACTGGATGCGCGTCGGCATGCTGTCCGAGCTCTACCCCGAGCTGCGCCACGCCGATATCTGCCAGTTGCTGATCCGCATCGATCAGGCCGAAGGCTTCACCATTGCCGCCCTGTCCCAGGGTTTGCCGCAGTCCGCGCAGCAGGAGGCCGCGTAAATGGCCAAGAAGGTTTCCATCAAGTCCGCCGCCGACATCGAAATGGCCCGCAAGGCCGGCGCCATGGCGGCGGAAGTGCTGCACATGATCGGCGAACACGTGCGTCCCGGCGTCACCACCGACGAGATCGACCGCATCTGCCACGACTACATCGTGAACGTGCTGAAAGCCATTCCGGCCAATGTCGGCTACCACGGCTTTCCCAAGACCATCTGCGCATCCGTCAACCACGTGATCTGCCACGGCATCCCGTCGTCCAAGGTGCTCAAGAACGGCGACATCCTGAACATCGACGTGGCGGTCATCAAGGACGGCTGGTTCGGCGACACCAGCCGCATGTACTACGTGGGCCAGCCCAGCCCCTTGGCGCGCCGCCTGGTCAACACCACCTACGAAGCCATGCGCGCGGGCATCCTGGCCGTCAAGCCCGGCGCCACGCTGGGCGACATCGGGCATGCGATCCAGACCGTGGCGCATCGCGAACACTTCAGCATCGTGCGCGAATACTGCGGCCATGGCATCGGCCAGATCTATCACGACGATCCGCAGGTGCTGCACTACGGCCGCCCTGGCGAAGGACTGGTGCTGCAGCCCGGCATGATGTTCACGATCGAGCCCATGATCAACGCCGGCAAGCCGACGACCAAGCAGATGCCTGACGGCTGGACGGTGGTGACCAAGGACCGTTCGCTGTCGGCGCAATGGGAGCACATGGTGGTCGTGACCGAAACCGGCTTTGACGTGCTGACGTCGTGGCCAGACGGCTTCGGCGACTACCCGTCCATACCCTGACGGGCCGGTACCCTGCCTCGCCGATTCCCCGGCCGGCACCCTGACCCGCCACTCCCGGCCCAGCGCAAGGACCGGAGTGCGACCCGACAAGGGCACGACTAAGATCGTGCCCTTGTCGTTTGCGCGGCCTCGCCGCATTCCCATGACTGCCCTGCCCTCCGCCTTCCGGCGCCTGGCCGCCTCCAATCTGGCGGCCCAATTCTCCGAACAGATCGCCCTGGCGGCCGCCCCCCTGGTCGCGGTGCTGGCCCTGGGCGCCAGCGCCTCGCAGACCGGCTATCTGCAGACCGCGCAGACGCTGCCCTTCCTGCTGCTGTCCCTGCCCGCAGGCGTGCTGGCCGACCGGATGTCGCGCCGCGCGCTGATGACCGCCGCCGAGATCGTGCGCGCGGCCAGCCTGCTTGGCATGCTGGCGCTGCTGGGCCTGGGCGGCCTGAATCTGCAATGGCTGGCCGCCCTGGGTTTCGTGGGCGCGGTGGGCACCGTCGCCTACAACGTGGCGGCCCCGGCCCTGGTGCCCAGGCTGGTCCCGGCGGCCGAACTGGCCAGCGCCAACCGCTGGCTGGAACTGGCGCGCAGCGCCGCGTTCTCGGCCGGTCCCGCCGCGGGCGGCGCGCTGGTCGGGTGGATGGGCGCGTCACCCGCCTATGTGCTGGCCACCGCCCTGTCGCTGCTGGCCGTCGTGCTGCTGGCGGGTCTGCCCCACGATGCGCCCAAGTCCGCGCCGCGCCGCCATCCCTTTGCGGAACTGCGCGAAGGCGCGGCGTTCGTGGCGACGCATCCGCTGCTGCGTCCGGTGCTGGTCACCGCCCTCTTCTTCAACACCGCCTGGTTCGTGCTGCAGGCGATCTACGTGGCCTACGCCATCGAACGGCTGGGCCTGTCCGCCGCGGGCGTGGGCATCACGCTGGGCGTGTACGGCGGCGGCATGCTGGCGGGCGCGCTGGCCGCGCCCTGGCTGGCGCGCCGGCTGACGTTCGGCGCGATGATCGCGGCGGGACCGCTGTCCGCCCTGGCGGCCAGCCTCATCCTGCTGTCCACGCTGGCGTATCCGTCGGGCGCCTGGGCGGCGGTGGGATTCTTCCTGTTCGGCGCGGGCCCCATCCTGTGGACCATCACCACCACCACGCTGCGCCAGGCGGTGACGCCCAACGCGCTGCTGGGCCGGGTGTCGTCCGTGATCGTGACCGCCAACTTCGGCGCCCGTCCTATCGGCGCGCTCATCGGCGCCGCGCTGGCCGCCCGGTTCGGAGTCCAGGCCTGCCTATGGGTATCCACCGCCGGCTTCGCCGTGCAATTCCTGGTGCTGTTCACCTCGCCGGTGCTGCGGCTGCGCAGCCAGCCGCAGGCAGTCGTGTCCTGAGCCGGAGGTTGAATACCCGCTCAGACACGACCGTCTGCAGGTGAACACCGGCTCGGACAGAACCGCCCGCGGTTGAACGCCGGGGCCAGGAACGCGCTGCGCCGCGGAGTCCGGCGTCCCGGCCTACTGCGCGGCCCCCGTGGCGCCGGAGACATATTTCGCCAGGGCCTGCACATCGGCATCGCTCAGCGCCTCGAAAGCCGGCATGACGCCGATGCCGTTGCGTACCGCCTGGGCCACCCGATGGGCATCGGGTTTCAGTTCATCCAGGTTGGGACCGATGGTGCCGGCCGAGCCGGCATCCGCCAAGGTGTGGCAGACCGCGCAGGCGGGGGTCGAGCCTTTCAGGAACAGCGCGCGGCCGGCCTCGGCATCGCCCGCGTCCGCCGCACAGGCCAAACCGCCCGCCAGCGACAAAAGGCCCGCCGCCACGGCGGATAGCATCCGCCGCCCAACCCGCCACCCCATCGGGCGGCGGGGCGCAACATACGACAACAAACGACTGTGCATCGATACCGCCATGGTCAGGACACGTTGATGGTCAAAGCGTGGTCGCGCCAACTGCTGTTGACATAGCCGGGCGCATTTTCGATGCGATTTTCCACCTGCACATTGCCCGCGGTGTCTTCGATGCGGCTGACCAGCATGTGCTGGCCGGCGGACAGTTCGACCGGCAGGGCGAACTGGCGCCAGGCGTATTTGCCCAGGTCCGGTCCGATCAGCGCGGCCTGTTTCCAGGTCTTGCCGCCGTCGATGGACACATCCACCCGCTTGACCGCATGCATGCCGCCGAAGGCCACGCCGCGCACCACGGCGCGGCCGGCCTTAACGGCGCGGCCCTCCGCGCCGGGCCCGGTGATCCAGGACTTGGGATCCATGGCCCAGACCGAAGGCTGCTCGGGACTTGGCTTGGCGTCCATGGGCGTCATGCGATAGCCGGTTTGCTGGATCTTGGCGGGGCTTTGTTCGGCGGTGAAGGCCAGCCGCTTGAGGTACTTGACGTTGTTCACGCCGGTATAGCCCGGCACGATCAGGCGCAGCGGACCGCCATGGGCAAGCGACAGGGGCTCGCCGTTCATCTCCCAGGCCAGCAGCGCGTCCTGCATGGCCTCGCGCGGCACCGAGCGTTCCACCACCAGCGTCTTCGGGTCCAGCCCTTCGGGCAGGGTTTCGCCGCCCGTGCCCGTCATGTAGGCGGGCGCGCCTTCCACGCCGCCCAGGTATTCGACCAGCGTGCGGATCGGAACACCTGTCCACATGACGCAGCCGGCTGCGCCGACCTGCCATGGCGTGCCGCTGGGTTTGTGCGGAAAGTACCCGCGGCCATTGCCGGAGCATTGCAGCACCGTGGCCAGCGTTTCCACGCCCAGTGTCTTGAGGTCGCCGACGGTGAGCGTGCGCGGCTGCTTGACGCCCTGGATCTCCACCTTCCAGCCATCGCGGTCGTCCAGGATGGACGGATCGGGCGGCGGCAGGTTGTTGCGCACATAGAGCTGGCGCGACGGGGTGATGACGCCGTCGCCAAAGGCGCCGCGCCTGAGTTCGATGGTGTTGGCGCTGTGCACGATGACGCTGTCGGGGTCTTTCCAGGCCGCATAGGGCGGCAGCGGCTTGGCCGCCGACGCGGCCGGCTTGGCGGGCGCGTCCGCGGCGCGCACGATGCCCGGGGCGCCCAGGCCGGCCGCGGCCAGGGCGCCGGCGCTGCCTGCCAGCAGGCGGCGCCGCGCGGGGTTGAGGGGGGTTGTCTCCATGGCATGCCTCTCCGGTTGCCGCGCCTTGCGTAGCAGGCGCCGTATTGTGCTTGTCGGTCCGCCGGGTGGCGGCCCTCTGCATCATCGGCAATGCCCCTCTTTATGTCAACGGGTTCTAAAGAACTATAGGTTTATGTATTTTTCAGATATAAGCATTTTGGATATCCGGCCTGCGGCCAGATCCGTCAACGCCTGACCGGCCGGCCGCCGGCCAGTTTGTCGACCGCGCTGGTGTAGGCGACATACGCCTCGTACTCGTCCGCCGTGACATGCACGGCCAGTGCCTTGCCGATGAGCGAATGGTAGTTCCGGATCTGCATGGCCTTGCCATAGGCATCGAAAAGCATCTTCGCCCGGCCCCTGATGCGTGACAGCGTAAACCGCTGGACGCCGACTTTTGCCAGAGACGTCAAGGAAACGGACGGTTCGATCTCAAGGCTGACGCCTTGATCGTCCGAAGGCTTCAGGGTGGCGCCGACGATCTCGGAGATCAGGCGTGTATCGGTTCTGCCGCCGCCGACTCTGCCCAAGGCCCCTTCCACCTCGTCCAAGGCCTCCCTTCTGGCGCTCATCAGGTCGGTCAGCGTCAGGCCGGCGGGATTCCGGAGCGACTCGGCGTATTGGCGGTAGCGCTGCCTGAACGGGGCAAACTCTTCGCGCAGCGCAACCGCCTCCGACAAGATCGAGTCCATGCCGCCGGCGCTTCGCTCCAACAGCAGGGCGGCAATGGGAGGTACAGGAAGGACGACCGGCAGGCCATCCGTGGCGAGCGCCAGGATGTTCGCCCGAAAGTCATCGGATAGCCGGGCGTAGAGCCTGGCGGCGGCATTGCGGCTGACGTGGGTGTTGACGATGCGAACGATGGGATCCTCGATGGCATCGCCCACGTAATCGCAATCGAGCCTGCCCACCAGCGTGGCGCGCGCCATATAGATGGCTGCGCGTTCCCAGTCGATATAGCGTCCGTCGTCCTCGCCGTCGTTTGCGTCTTGCTCGGCCTGATCGAAGCCGACGCCGGTCACGTGGTCCACCCATCGCGACAGGCCGTCGGCGGTGAGTTGATGGTCATCGTTGAGAAAGTCGTCGTAGGCCCAAACCTGCGCCCCCATCGCATGGTCAAAGACGTTGTCGAGCAGTTCGGTCCGCGACACGTGGCCGTACGACGGAATGTGCGGCAGGGAAGCCATTTGCCGCTTCCAGGCGTCGCGCGCCGAAACCAGGACTGTGCTGTCTTCCTCAAGCATTGCATAGCCGATCGGTGCTATCAGACCCCGGGCCGTCATTGCCGTCCATAGGTTCGCTTGGGAAACGGCCTCGTGGCCCCTGTCCCCAAATGGCAAGTACCACAGCTTGTCGTACAGGACGATAGATTCGAGCAGTCCCAATAACGCGATGACGGACGTAAGCGACGAGCGCCCGTCAAACACATGGGATGCACGGTCGATGGCTCGAAAGCTCACGACGGCGCCACCTGCATAGTTGTTCGTCATTGTTGACCCCCGCACTGGCTTTGCCCCATTTCTTCGGCGCATCGATCACGTTGGAACGCCACGGAATGCCGACTAAGCACGATACCCGGGTGCAGCGGATTCCACCTACAGCAAAACCCTGATCTGTTCCGCGCCCGCGGCCCCCGATCTGTATCTGGCGGGGCGGCCGCGGGCCAGCTAGACTGCCGCAATCCCGCCCCCTCTACCGATGCCGCCGGCCCGTTCAAGATGCTGAAAATATTAGGGAAACCCACGTCGATCAACGTGCGCAAGGTGCTGTGGGCCTGCGCCGAACTGAACCTGGCGTTCGAACGCGAAGACTGGGGCATCGGCTTTCAGCCCACCACCGACCCCGGCTTCCTGGCCCTGAATCCCAACGCCATGGTGCCCGTGCTTCAAGATGGCGATTTCGTGCTGTGGGAGTCCAACAGCATCCTCCGTTACCTGGCGGCCCAATATGGCGGCCAGCACCTGTACCCCGCCGAGCCGAAGCAGCGGGCCCGGGTGGACCAATGGATGGATTGGCAGGCAAGCGACCTGAACCGGTCCTGGAGCTACGCGTTCATGGCGCTGGCGCGGCAATCGCCAGTGCATCGCGACGCCGCCTCGATCGAAGCCTCATGCCAGGGCTGGGCGCAGTTCATGCGGGTTCTCGACCAGCGCCTGGCCGCCACCGGCGCGTACGTGGCGGGCGGCGCATTCACGCTGGCCGACATCCCCATCGGGCTATCGGTGAACCGCTGGTTCGAGACGCCTTTCGACAAACCGGCGCTGCCTGCCGTGGCCGCCTATTACGACCGGCTTGCCGGCCGCGAAGGCTACCGGCGATACGGCCGCAACGGCACGGCCTAGCCGGCGCGGGTCGTGCGCCGAGCGTCGTACGTCGAGGGCCGTGCCCCGCGCGCCGGTCGGACCGGCGCGCGCTCAAGCGCTTTACTTCACGACGCCGCAGACCAGTCGCCCGCCTCCGCCGCCCAGCGGTTCGGGCTTGTCGCTGTAGTTATCGCCGCCCACGTGCACCATCAGGGCATGCTTTTTCACGTCGGCCAGCTTCAGGTGCGGCGCCACGACGGCCTTCTTGGCGGTGCCGTCGGCGCCCACCACGATAAGGGGCAAGTCGCCCTGGTGCCCGTCCGACGCCATCGGCCCCTTGTGGGCCTTGGTGCCCTTGGGATCCAGGTGTCCGCCCGCGGCGCCGCCAGGCGCCATCTTGCCGTTCACCATGCCGGGCTCGCAGGAACCCTTTTCGTGGACATGGAAGCCGTGCTCGCCGGGAGGCAGGCCCTTCAGGTTGGGGGTGAACTGCAAGCCGCCCTTGGTATCTTTCAGGGTGATGGAGCCGGCGCTCTTGCCCACCCCGTCGGCGGTCAGGAACGACATGGAGACGTCCTCGGCCAGCGCGGCGCTCGAGGCGCCCGCCAATGCCAAAGCCGTGACAAGCATCGAGATTTTCTTCATGAACTGCCTCCAGGATTGATGCCCGCGAACTGCGGGCGACCGGCGGATCAAGGTCCGCCCTGTTCCGCCGACGGCGCCAATGACAATAGCACCGGCGCCGGACGGTCCGCCAGCAATCTTCATTCCTGATACAAGCGCGCGGAGCCCCGCCCGCGAGCCCCCTGACGGCGTTAGCCGTTCACGACCAGCACCACCGCGTGCAGCAGGACGCCGATCAGCCCGCCCACCAGCGTGCCATTGAAGCGGATGTATTGCAGGTCGCGTCCTACGCTCAGTTCGAGTTCGTCGACCAGATGGCGCTCGTCCCAGTTCTTGACGGTGCGCGAAATATGCTCGGTCACGCCCACGCGCAGGCGGCCGGTCAGGCGGCGCGCGGCGCCCAGCACATGGCTGTTGATGGCCTGGCGCAGGCCCGGGTCTTCGCCCAGCTTGCGGGCCAGCGCCAGCAAGGCGCTTTCCAGATGCGCGGCAAGGGCGGACTGCTCATCCGCCAGATCCCGCCGCAGCGCGGCATGGATGTCGTCCCAGAGTCCTTGCACATACTCCTGCACCTTGGGGTGGTCGATGGCGCGCTGCTTCAGCGCTTCGACCTGCTCGGCCAGCGCGGGGTCGTCTTTCAGGCGCTCTATGTAGTTCAGCACCCAGGCCTCGTAGTCGCGCCGCACGGGATGATCCGGTTCGGACAGCACGTCGCGCAGTTCTTCCACCAGCGCGCGCGCCAGGCGGTCGGCCAGGTTATCCGCGATGCCGTCGACCGACTTGACCACGTCCACCGCCGCGATGATCCGGGGCCACTCTTTTCTCGCGAACCTGACCAGCAGGGTCGACGCCCGTTCCTTCACGTCCTCTTCGGCCAGATAGCCGCCCAGCCGCTCCATGGCGGCGTCCAGCAGTTCCTGGTGGCGGCCGTCCCGCGTCAGCAGGCCCAGCACCTCGCCCGCGGTGCCGGCGGCGTCCCAGCGCCGCAGGTTCTTCACCACGAACTCCTGGATGACGCCGCGCACGGCCCGGTCATCCAGCAGGTCCAGCGTCTGCAGCGCCACCCGGCGGGCGCCGTCGCTCAGCGCGTGCGCTTGCCGGGGCCGCGCCAGCCAGCGGCTGAGCCGCGCGGCAGGGTCGAAGACCCGCAGCTTTTCCATCAGCGTGTCGGGATCCAGGAAGTGGTCGCGCACGAACACCGCCAGGCTGTCGCCGATGCGGTCCTTGTTGCTGGGGATGATGGCCGTATGCGGAATGGGCAGGCCCATGGGTCGCCGGAACAGCGCCACGACGGCGAACCAGTCGGCCAGGGCGCCCACCGTGGCGGCCTCGCAAAAGGCCCGCACCCAGGCCCACGCGCCCTGCCCGCCCATGACGTGGCTGGTGATGAAGCCGCTGACCATGGCCGCCAGCAGCGCCAGCGCGGCGATCTTCATGCGCCGAAGCTGCGTGCGGCGGGCGTCGGGAGCCAGCGCGGAATGCGTGGCGGCGGAACTGGCGGAACGGGACGTATCGGTCATGAAGGATCCGGCGAATCGAGGCTCGAGCATACCAAGCCGGGGTGGCGGCACCGCTGCGCCGCGGCAAGCAAGACTGGAGGAGCCGGCGCTTCAGGAACGGGTTCGGGGCCGGGTTCGGGGCCCGATTCAGGGCCCGGTTCGGGGCCCACTTCTCGGTCCACTTCCCGGCCCACGTCCCGGCCCACTTCGCGGCTGGCCGCGGCAATACCATCTGAGCAGGGGCGACGCCGTGACGCCGTGCACCAGCACCGAGCCGACGATGGCCGCCAGCAGCAGCGGCGCCAGCCCTCCCGACACGGCCTGCGGCGCCTGCTCCACCGCCAGCATCAGATAGTAGAAGGTGCCCACGCCGCGGATGCCCAGCCAGCCCGCCATCCAGCGCTGGCGGGCGTCCAGCGTCGACCCGGCCAGCGCCAGCATGACGCTGGCTGGACGCACCGCCACGAACAGCGCGGCCGACACCAGCAACGGCATCCAGGCCAGCATCTCGCGCCAGTACGCCGATACCACGCAGCCGATGATCAGCATCAGCGCCAGCTCCACGAAGCGTTCCAGCCCCACCGATATCGCCATCATGGATTCGGCCAGATGGGCGTGCGCCAGCTTGGGATCCTGCGAGCTCTCCTCCTGCTCGGCGGGCGTCACGTCCTGCACGGCCTCGCGCGGATTGCGGGCGCCGCCGGTCGCGCGCAACTCCTGCTGGCGCAGCGCCACGCCCGCGCAGAACACCGCCAGAAAGCCATAGCCATGCGCAAGCAGCGTGGCGCCATAGCAAAGCGCGATCAGCCCCAGCGCCAGGAATTCGTCCAGGCCCAGCGCGTTGCCGTAGCGGATGCGCAGCATGGCGATCAGGCGCTCGCTCAACGTCCCCATCAGCCAGCCGATCGCGATGGCCACGGCCACGCCCCAGGTCATTTCCGCCGCCAGCGCCCAGGGGTGTGCAAGCCCCTCCGGTCCCGCATTGCACAGGGCGATTCCCAGCACCACGAACGGAAACGCCGCGCCGTCGTTGGCGCCGCCCTCGCCCGACAAGGCGAACCGCAGCGGCTCGTCGTCGCCGGCCTCCAGCGGACGCAGTTCATTCGCCAGCACCGGATCGGTGGGCGCCAGCGCGGCGGCCAGCAGCACCGCAGGCCCCCAAGCCAGACCCAGCGCCAGGACGCCCAATGCCGCCATCAGCGCGATCGTCAGCAACATCGCGGGCGCCGCCAGCCGCAGCGGCAGCCGCCACAACGGATCGCCGCAGGCGGCGCGCAGGTGCATGCCGATGGCGAACAGCGAAACCGGCAGCGCGGCCTCGGTGATCAGGCGCAGGACATGGCGGTCATCGAACAGGTCCAGGTTGAGCAGGCCCAGCCCCGCCGGCCCGATCAGGAAGCCGACCGCCAGATACACCATGGCGCCGGTCATGGGCAGCCTGTCGATCACGCGCCTGGCCAGCGCCATCAGCACGAACAGCGCGCCTATCAGCAGGAACCAGACCGCCTCGATGTTCACGTTCACGCTCCATCCGCGGCGCCGGTTTTACTCGCCCAGGAATTCCGACACGGCTTCCAGGCCCTCTATGTGGTCCGCCACCACCTTGGCGATGAAGGCGATGGGCACGGACAACAGCGTGCCCCATATGCCCCACAGCCAGGTGAACAGCAGCAGCAGGATGAACACCGCGACGGCGTTCATCTTGGCAATGCGGCCCGACATCCACGTGGTGACGACCACGCCCATCAGCAAGGCGATCCCGACCGAACTCAACGCCACCGCCAGCGCGGGACCAAGCTCGCCGAACTGGACCAGCGCCGCCACGCCCGTGCCGACCGCGGTCAGGAGCGGGCCGAAGTACGGAATGATGTGCAGGGCCCCCGCCACGATGGCCCAGGTCGCGGCGTTTTCCAGCCCCAGCAGGCGGAAAGCCACCCACGACAGCAGTCCCAGCACCACATTCGTCACCAGCATCATCGCCATGTACATATGGATGGCGCTGTTGATCTGGTCCAGCATGTGCACACTGATCTTCTTCTGCGACAGCGTGGTGCCGGCCACCTTCACGAACTTGCGCTTGAACGCATTGCCCGACAGCAGCAGGAAGAACACCAGGAATACGCACATCGTCGCCTGGCCGATAAAGGTGGCCACGCCCTTGGATCCCCACAGCAGGATGTCGCTCAGGCCGCCGTCGGACTTCGCCACGACGACCTGGCGTCCGGGCGGCACGCCGCCCGAGTCCTGCAGCAGGCTGGCCGCGGCCTTCAGCTTTTCAACGAAGGACCCGTCGCCGCTGCTGAGTCCGCTAAGGGTGTGGGACAGCTTGCCGGAGATCTCCGGCAAGGCGTGCACGATGTCGCCCACCTGGTCCTGCGTCGCATAGGCCAGCCCGGCGATCGCGCACGCGATAGCCAGCAACAGCACCACGGTGCCGAAGGCGCGCGGCAGGCGCGCGCGCTCCATCAGCGTCACGGCGGGGTCCAGCGCATAGGACACCACGATGGCCATTACCACGGGCACCATGAATTCCTGGGCCAGCTTCAGGCTGAACAATACGGCCAGCACGGTCAAGGTGGTCAGGCATACGCCGCGCGCGCGCACGGAAGGAAGCACGGGAGGGGTCGTGTCGATCAGGCCGGCGTCCTCCGCCGTCACCTTCTCCGCCGTGGGTTCGGGCGCGGGGGGTTCGGGTGCCGGGGGTTCGGACGCCGGGGGTTCGGACGCCTTGAGGGCTGTTTCCTCGGTCCGTGGCGGTGCGTCCGCCGGCGTCGCAGTTTCCATCATGCCCCTCGCATTCGATTTTCAAATGCCTTCAGCAAGCCCCGTGCCCGCGGCCGGCGCGCGTCCCACCGCCAGCAGGCCGGCCTGGCCGTCGTGCCGGCGTTGCGCCCGGTCCAGGATGAATTCGATCATCATCCCGATGGCGCGCGGATGGTGCCGGTTGGGCATGTACAGCATATACATGCCGCGCCCGAAGATGCTGAGACGCCATTCGGTCAGCGCGGCCAGTAGATCCCCGCGCGCCACGTCGTCATGCACCACGTAGTCCGGCACCACGCCCACGCCCAGCCCGGCGCGGATCGCGTCGCGCAGAAAGGCGTAATTGCGCGAGATGACGGTGGGCTCCAGCACGACATGCTGGCGGGGCTGGCCGCCGTAGTAGGCGGACAGGCGCAGCGGGCGGCCAATCACGGCGGCGCTGATGACCGGCAGGCCCGCCAGGTCTTCCGGCCGCTGCGGCAGCCCATGGCGGTCGGCGTAGGCCCTGGACGCGCAGGCCACGTAGCGGACCTGGCCCAGCTCGCGCGCCACCAGATGCTGCGGCGGCTCGGACATGATGCGCACGGCGATGTCCACCTCATCGCGCAGCAGGTCCTCGACACTGTTCTCGAACAGCACGTCCAGCACGATATCCGGATAGGCCTGCTTGAACTCCAGCAGCCAGGGCGTCATCACGAACTGCCCGTAGCCGCTGGGAACGCTCAGACGGACCTTGCCCTGCGGCGTCTTGCCCAGGGTCTCGACCGATTCGCGCGCGGCCACCAGTTCGTCCTGGATGCTGCGCCCGTGCTTGTACAGCTTCAGGCCGATTTCGGTGGGCTCCACGCGCCGCGTCGTGCGCCGCACCAGTTGCATGCCGACCGACTTTTCCAGTTGATTCAAGTGATAGCTGACGTTGGCGCGCGTCATCTTCAGCCGGCGCGCCGCCTCGCTCAAATTACCCGCATCCAGGATTTCGACCAGCAGGGTCAGGGATTTGGTGTCCATGTCGGCTCTCCTCCATCGTATTGTCAAATTTTATTATCTGGAGTGTCAATTATGGATGCCATTGTCAAGACATCTTTACTGCGAAAGAATAAAGCCCATAAAAGACGGGCCACCCCTGGCCCGCCAGGCACCGCATGCGCGGCGCCCCGGCGCACGGCCCCCAGCCACGCGCCGCGCGGCCCGCCAGCAGGAAGCCACCACGGAGACACTGTCCATGACAGACAGCGCAAGCACCGGCGCGGCACGGACGCGCCGCTACGAAGACATCCTGGTCGTCACCCTGGACCACCCGCCGGTCAACGCCCTGAGCGCCGCCGTGCGCCGCGACCTGTCGGCGGCCATTCAAAGCGCGCAGACCGACAACCAGGTCCGCGCGATCCTGCTGGTGGGCGCGGGCCGGAACTTCATCGCGGGCGCCGACATCCGCGAGTTCGGCAAGCCTCCGCAGCAGCCGCTCCTGCCGGACGTGTGCAACCAGATCGAAGCCAGCGCCAAACCGGTGGTCGCGGCCCTGCATGGCGCGGCGCTGGGCGGCGGACTTGAAATCGCCCTGGCCGCGCACTACCGCGTGGCGCTGGCGAGCGCCAAGCTGGGGCTGCCCGAGGTGAACCTGGGCCTGCTGCCCGGCGCGGGCGGCACGCAGCGCGCGCCGCGCCTGATGGGCGCCGCGGCCGCGGTGGACCTGATGCTGTCCGGCAAGCCCCTGTCGGCCGAGGCCGCCTTGAATGCCGGACTCGTCGACACGCTGGCCACGGAAGACGACCCGCTGGATGCGGGGCTGGCCTACACCCGCCAATTGCTGGCGCTGAACGCGGGCGCGCGCCGCACCCGCGACGCCACGGCCGCGCTGGCCGACAGGCAGGCCGCGCTGGCGGCGGTGGACGCCGCCGCCGAACGCGTGGCCGCCACCGCCCGGGGCCTGTTTTCGCCCGCCAAAATCGTGGAAGCCGTGCGCGCCGCCATCGAGCAGCCTATCGAGGATGGCTTGCGCACCGAACGCGCGCTGTTCCTGCAATGCCTGGACAGCCCCCAGCGAGCGGGGCTGGTTCATGCCTTCTTCGCCGAACGCGACACCGCCAAGATCCCGGAACTGAAGGTAGCGCGGTCCCGGCGGCTCGAGCGCGTGGGCGTCATCGGCGGCGGCACCATGGGCGCGGGCATCGCCGTGGCGGTGCTGGACGCGGGCCTGCCCGTCCTGATGCTAGAACAGGACGACGCCGCGCTGGCACGCGGCCGCGCCCGTGTCGAGCAGGTGTATGACCTGCTGGTCAAGAAAGGCAGGATCGACGCCGGCGAGCGCGCCGCCCGCCTGGCACGTTTCAGCGGCGCCACCCGTTACGACGCGCTGGGCGATGCCGACCTGATCATCGAAGCCGTCTTCGAAGACATGGCCGTCAAGCAGACCGTCTTCACGCAGCTCGACCGCGTCGCCAAGCCGGGCGCGGTGCTGGCCACCAACACCTCTTACCTGGACGTGGACCGCATCGCCGCCGCGACGCGCGGACCGGCCGACGTGCTGGGGCTGCACTTCTTCTCGCCCGCCAACATCATGAAGCTGCTGGAAGTGGTGGTGGGCAAGGACACCGCGCCGGACACGGTGGCCACGGGCTTCGAACTGGCCAAGCGGCTGCGCAAGATTCCCGTGCGCGCGGGCGTGTGCGACGGATTCATCGGCAACCGCATCCTGGCCGTGCACCGGCAGGCCGCCGACATGATGATGGAAGACGGCGCATCGCCCTACGACATCGACGCCGCCGTGCGCGCGTTCGGCTATCCCATGGGCCCTTACCAGATGGCCGACCTGGCCGGCGGCGACATCGGCTGGGCCACGCGCAAGCGCCGCGCCGCCACCCGCGACCCCGCGCTGCGCTA
>RCUK01000059.1_pt1 | contig 143654 bp, 135 predicted proteins | sample 2166381 | NCBI WGS metagenome assembly RCUK01 (sample SAMN09932809, study PRJNA488358) | compost metagenome | isolation source: compost soil in an enriched community | place: Germany: Experimental Botanical Garden | reverse complement strand
GCGAGATCAACCATGTGCAGCTCGCGGACAACCCGGGGCGCAACGAACCAGGCACTGGTGAAATCAACTATCGGTTCCTGTTCGAACACCTCGATCGCATCGGTTATCAGGGTTGGGTGGGTTGCGAGTACAAGCCGCTGACTACCACCGAAGCAGGCCTCGGCTGGCTGAAAACCCACAACGCAATCTGACGCAGATCCCCTGTAGGAGTGAGCCTGCTCGCGATGAATTCACCTCGGTACACCTGATGTACCTCAGCGCCTGAATCGCGAGCAGGCTCACTCCTACATAAAAGCAGCTCCCTTTTTGCTTGAAGCAGCAATAAAAACAAGAGGATTTTCTCATGGCTAAAATCGGATTTATCGGCACCGGCATCATGGGCCACCCAATGGCTTCGAACCTGCAGAAAGCCGGTCACAGCCTGTTCCTGTCCGCGCACCACGACGCCGCCCCGGCCGACCTGGTCGCCGCTGGCGCCGTCGCCCTGGCCAACCCGCGCGAAGTGGCGCAGGAAGCTGAATTCATCATCGTCATGGTCCCGGATACCCCGCAGGTCGACGACGTACTGTTCCGCGCCGACGGCGTTGCCGCAGGCCTGAGCAAAGGCAAAATCGTCATCGACATGAGCTCGATCTCGCCAACCGCGACCAAGGCGTTCGCCGCCAAGATCAACGAGAAAGGCGCGCAGTACCTCGACGCACCGGTGTCCGGTGGTGAAGTCGGCGCCAAAGCTGCGACCCTGAGCATCATGATCGGTGGCGACGCCGATGCCTTCGAACGCGCGCTGCCGCTGTTCCAGGCCATGGGCAAAAACATCACCCTGGTCGGTGGCAATGGCGACGGTCAGACCGCCAAAGTCGCCAACCAGATCATCGTCGCGCTGAACATTCAGGCCGTTGCTGAAGCCCTGCTGTTCGCTTCGAAAAACGGTGCCGATCCAGCCAAGGTGCGTGAAGCACTGATGGGCGGTTTCGCGTCCTCGAAGATCCTCGAAGTGCACGGCGAGCGCATGATCAAAGGCACCTTCGATCCAGGCTTCCGCATCAGCCTGCACCAGAAGGACCTGAACCTGGCCCTGCAAGGCGCCAAGGAGCTGAACATCAACCTGCCGAACACCGCCAACGCCCAGCAAGTGTTCAGCACCTGCGCGGCCATCGGTGGCAGCAACTGGGACCACTCGGCGCTGATCAAGGGTCTGGAACACATGGCCAACTTCTCGATTCGCGACAACAAATAAGCCACTGCCCCGTCGCTCGTTCCCACGCTCTGCGTGGGAATGCAGCCCGGGACGCTCCGCGTCCCTGCCGAAGCGGACGCAGAGCGTCCATTGAGGCATTCCCACGCAGAGCGTGGGAACGATCATCAGCATTAACCAAGAACAATAAGATTGGGAGCCCGCCATGTCGGTCGATCCGCAACAACTGCTGCGCGAGCTGTTTGCCACAGCCATCGACGCGGCTCATCCGAACCAAGTCCTCGAAGCCCATTTGCCTGCTGATCGCAGCGGTCGGGTGATCGTCATCGGCGCCGGTAAAGCCGCCGCGGCGATGGCGCAAGTGGTCGAGCGCTGCTGGGAAGGTGAAGTCACAGGCCTGGTGGTGACCCGTTACGGTCACGGCGCCCCGTGCGAAAAAATCGAAGTGGTCGAAGCCGCCCACCCGGTACCGGACGCTGCCGGTCTGGCCGTGGCCAAACGCGTGCTGGAACTGGTCAGCAACCTGACCGAGGACGACCGCGTAATCTTCCTGCTCTCCGGTGGCGGCTCTGCCCTGCTAGCGTTGCCGGCCGAAGGCATCACCCTCGCCGACAAGCAATCGATCAACAAAGCCCTGCTCAAATCCGGCGCGACCATCGGCGAGATGAACTGCGTGCGCAAGCACCTCTCGGCGATCAAGGGCGGCCGCCTCGGCAAGGCCTGCTGGCCTGCCACTGTGTACACCTACGCGATTTCCGATGTACCGGGCGACCTCGCCACGGTCATCGCTTCCGGCCCGACCGTGGCCGATCCAAGCACCTCCGCCGAAGCGCTGGCGATCATCAAACGCTACGGCATCGAGATTCCGGTTTCGGTACGCACCTGGCTGCAAAGCCCTGAGTCGGAAACCGTCAAACCCGGTGATCCAAGCCTCGCGCGCAGCCACTTCCAGTTGATCGCTCGCCCTCAGCAATCGCTGGACGCTGCGGCGGTGAAATGCCGTCAGGCCGGTTTCAGCACGCTGATCCTCGGCGACCTCGAAGGCGAATCGCGCGAAGTGGCAAAGGTCCACGCCGGTATCGCCCGCCAGATCATCCATCACGGCCAGCCATTGGCGGCACCGTGCGTGATTCTCTCCGGCGGCGAAACCACCGTGACCGTGCGCGGCAATGGCCGTGGCGGACGCAACGCCGAGTTCCTCCTTAGCCTCACCGACAGCCTCAAAGGCCAGCCCGGGGTTTACGCCTTGGCCGGTGACACCGACGGCATCGACGGCTCGGAAGATAACGCCGGCGCAATCATGACCCCGGACAGCTACGCCCGTGCCGCCGCCCTCGGTTTGAGCGCCAGCGACGAGCTGGATAACAACAACGGCTACGGCTATTTCGCGGCGCTTGATGCGCTGATCGTCACCGAGCCGACCCGCACCAACGTCAACGACTTCCGCGCCATCCTGATCCTTGAGAGCTGCAAATCATGACGCCTGATAAAAAGGTCAAAATCCTCGCCACCCTCGGGCCTGCTGTCGATGGCATCGAAGACATCCGTGAACTGGTCGAAGCCGGGGTCAACATCTTCCGCCTGAACTTCAGCCACGGTGATCACGCCGACCACGCCAAGCGCTATCAGTGGATCCGCGAAGTCGAGCGCCAGCTCAACTACCCGCTGGGCATTCTGATGGACTTGCAGGGACCGAAACTGCGCGTCGGCAAGTTCGCCGACGGCAAGGTGCAGTTGCATCGTGGTCAGGCGTTCCGTCTTGATCTGGACGCAACACCGGGCGATGAACGCCGAGTGAATCTGCCGCATCCGGAGATCATTGCCGCGCTGGAAGCCGGCATGGATCTACTGCTCGACGACGGCAAACTGCGTCTGCGTGTGGTCACCAAATACGCTGACGCGATCGACACCACCGTGCTCAACGGCGGCGAGTTGTCGGATCGCAAAGGCGTCAACGTGCCGCAAGCAGTGCTCGACCTCAGCCCACTGACTGCCAAGGATCGTCGTGACTTGAGCTTCGGTCTGGAACTGGGTGTGGACTGGGTCGCGCTGTCGTTTGTGCAACGCCCGCAAGACATCATCGAAGCCCGCGCATTGATCGGCGACAAAGCCTTTTTGATGGCGAAAATCGAGAAGCCTTCGGCCGTTGAGCAACTGCGCGAAATCGCTGAACTGAGCGACGCGATCATGGTTGCCCGTGGCGATCTCGGCGTTGAAGTGCCGGCCGAAAGCGTGCCGCAGATTCAGAAGAACATCATCACCACCTGCCGCGAACTCGGCAAACCGGTGGTGGTGGCGACGCAGATGCTTGAGTCGATGCGCTTCTCCCCTGCCCCGACCCGCGCCGAAGTGACTGACGTTGCCAACGCCGTGGCCGAAGGCGCCGATGCGGTGATGCTGTCGGCGGAAACCGCGTCCGGTGAATACCCGCTCGAAGCGGTGCAGATGATGAGCAAGATCATTCGCCAGGTGGAAAACGGCCCGGATTATCAGACCCAACTCGACGTCAGCCGGCCGAAAGCTGAAGCGACCGTTTCCGATGCGATCAGCTGCGCGATTCGTCGTATCAGCAACGTGCTGCCGGTGGCGGTGCTGGTCAACTACAGCGAGTCCGGTGCGTCGAGTTTGCGTGCAGCGCGGGAACGGCCGAAAGCGCCGATCCTCAACCTGACGCCGAACCTGCAGACCGCACGGCGTTTGAGCGTGGCGTGGGGCATTCATTCGGTGGTCAACGATCGCCTGCGTCAGGTCGATGAGGTTTGCTCCACCGCGCTGGAAATCGCCCAGGCGCAGGGTATGGCCGAGCGCGGCGACACACTGCTGATCACTGCGGGGGTGCCGTTCGGGCAGCCTGGGTCGACTAACTCGCTGCGGATCGAAACATTGATTTAACCGCCCACCATGATCGTTCCCACGCTCCGCGTGGGAATGCAGCCCGGGACGCTCTGCGTCCCAAGAGCAGACGCAGAGCGTCCTATGAGGCATTCCCACGCAGAGCGTGGGAACGATCAGTATCGAATGACATGCCATGCCTGCCAATCACTTCAACACCCACTGCCCCGACTGGGCCGAGGCTTTGCTCAACGGTTTCAGTCAAATATTCCTCCAGCGCCATCCGCTGTGCGGCCTGCTGTGCCTGTTGGCGATCCTGCTGACCGCGCCGGTGCTGTTCGCCGGTGCGCTGCTCGGTGCCGTCGCCGGTTTGCTCACCGCACAACGGCGCAACTACGCCAAGGCTGATCGCCAGGCCGGACTGTTCAGCTACAACGGCGTGCTGCTCGGCTTGCTGCTGAGCCTGTATTTCCCCTGGTCGCCAATGCTGCCACCGCTGATTCTTGCCGCTGGCGGCTTGAGCGCAATGGTCACGCAGCAATGGCTCAAACACGTCTACAGCAGCCGCTCCATACCGGCCTACACCTCACCGTTCGTGGCCATGAGCTGGATCCTGCTACTGTTCGCCGAGCCGTCGGCGCCGATGACGCACATCGAGATGAACACGCTGAACCTGCTCGCCGCTGAACTGCGCGGTTTGGGTCAGGTGATGTTCCTCGGTCATCCACTGGCCGGCGCATTGATCGCCGTCGGTTTGCTGATCGCTGATCGCCGTGCATTCTGCTGGGCGCTGCTGGCGTCGGCGATCGGCCTCGGCTCCAGTCTGCTACACCACGAAACCAGCGCTGCACTTTTAGGCCTCGGCAGCTATAACGCCGTGCTCGCCGCCCTCGCCTTCTCCGCGCAACGCCAACAACCGTGGCTGCCGCTGGTCGGCATCGTGTTAGCGCTGCTGGTTACACCGCTGTTTGCCGCCGTCGGCCTCGCCACGTTGACCGCGCCGTTCATCCTCGCCGGCTGGCTGATCCGCGCCGGGATTCAGATGCTCGGCAAAGCCACCGTCGAGCGTGCGCCTTGCGCTCACGGGGAGAATCAACCTAGGCTGCGCTGATCTTCGATTCAGGCGTTATCCATGGACAGCAGCAACAGTTGGCGCGAACGGCTTTACGTCATGATTTTCCAGAGCGACACCCTCGCCGGGCGTCGCTTCGACGGCACCCTGCTGTTGATCATCCTCGCCAGTCTGGTGATCGTGATGCTCGACAGTATCGACAGCATTCACCAGAACTATGCCGACGTGCTGGCCTACATCGAGTGGGGCTTCACGATCATCTTTCTCGGCGAGTACATCCTGCGTCTGTACTGCTCGCCCAAGCCGTTGCGCTACGCCTTCAGCTTTTACGGGCTGGTGGATCTGCTGGCGATCGTGCCGGGCATCCTCGCCCTGTATTACAGCGATGCGCAGTACCTGCTGATTATCCGGATCATCCGCATGCTGCGGATTTTCCGCGTGCTCAAGCTCAGCCCGTACCTCAAGCAAGCCAATTATCTGATGTCGGCGCTGCGCGGCAGCAAGCAGAAGATCGTGGTGTTTCTGGTCAGCGTCTGCACCCTGGTGACGGTGTTCGGCACCTTGATGTATGTGATCGAAGGCCCCGAGCATGGCTTCACCAGCATTCCCAAAGGCATCTATTGGGCGATCGTCACGCTGACCACCGTGGGCTTCGGTGACATCGTGCCGAAGACCCCGCTGGGCCAGGTGATTTCGTCGCTGGTGATGATCACCGGTTACTCGATCATCGCCGTGCCGACCGGGATTTTCACCGCCGAACTGGCCAACGCCATGCGCGGCGAACAGCTGCAACACGATTGCCCAGTGTGCAAGAAAAACAGCCATGAACATGGCGCCGCGTTTTGCTCGCGATGCGGCAATGCGCTGTTTAAGAAACTGGAATAAGCAAAGAATTTTTTAATCTTTAAACGACTATGCGCGCGCCGTTATAGTCAGTGGCAATTGAACATCACCCCCGAACCTGTAGGAGCTGCCGCAGGCTGCGATCTTTTGATCTTGATGTTGTAAAAACAAAATCAAAAGATCGTCCGAACGCGGCCCGAGCCTTCGGCAGCTCCTACATAAATAGACAACAAGGAATGCGCAGTGAAAAAACTCTTTGGCGCCTCACTTCTCGCCGCCGGCCTGGCCTTGGCCAACATCGCTCAGGCAGCCCCGACGCTGCTCAACGTTTCCTACGACGTGATGCGCGATTTCTACAAGGACTACAACACTGCGTTCCAGAAACACTGGCAAGCCGAGCACAACGAAAACATCGTCCTGCAGATGTCCTTCGGCGGTTCCAGCAAACAGGCGCGTTCGGTCATCGACGGCTTGCCGGCCGATGTCATCACCATGAACATGGCCACCGACATCAACGCCCTGGCGGACAACGGCAAACTGGTCCCGGACAACTGGGTCACGCGCCTGCCGAACAACAGCGCGCCGTTCACCTCGGCCACCGTATTCATCGTGCGCAAAGGCAACCCGAAAGCCCTGAAAGACTGGCCGGATCTGCTCAAGGATGGCGTGCAAGTGATCGTGCCAAACCCGAAAACCTCGGGTAACGGCCGCTACACCTACCTGTCGGCGTGGGGTTATGTGCTGAAGAACGGTGGCGACGAAAACAAGGCCAAAGACTTCGTCGGCAAACTGTTCAAGCAAGCGCCGGTGCTGGATACCGGTGGCCGCGCCGCCACCACGACCTTCATGACCAACCAGATCGGCGACGTGCTGGTGACCTTCGAAAACGAAGCGGAGATGATTGCCCGCGAGTTTGGTCGTGATCAGTTCGAAGTGGTTTACCCGAGCGTTTCGGCTGAGGCTGAGCCGCCGGTATCGGTGGTCGACAAAGTGGTCGACAAGAAAGGCTCGCGTGCGGCGGCGGATGAGTACCTGAAGTACCTGTGGTCGCCGCAAGGTCAGGAGATTGCGGCGGCAAACTACCTGCGTCCGCGTGATCCGGCGGTGCTGGCGAAGTACACCGATCGCTTCCCGAAAGTTGATTTCCTTTCGGTAGAGAAGACCTTTGGTGACTGGCGTACAGTGCAGAAGACTCACTTCAATGATGGTGGGGTTTTCGATCAGATTTATAGCGGGCAGTAAGGCTTGAGCTGACATAAAAAGGCGACCCACAGTGGTCGCCTTTTTTGTGGCCGCCTTACCCTCACCCCAGCCCTCTCCCGGAGGGAGAGGGAGCCAACCGAGGTGTCTGGCGAATTACATCGACCTGAAAGACCTTATCGATTATGGATTCACCACAGCACGTTCAGGTCGGTGTACCTCTCAAGCATCCCCCAATCAGTCCCCTCTCCCTTTGGGAGAGGGTTAGGGTGAGGGGCTTTTACATCGGCGGCGTCACCCCATCCTTACCCGCAGAAATCGACTGCGCCGTCAGCGTGCCATCCGCACTCTGCGTGACGAACGTAACAATCTTCACCCCAACCTTCAGCAAACTCCGATCCCCGGGCACCAGATTGACGATCGGCACATCCTCCGGCACTAGAATCTTCTGCTGCCCGCCCTTGTAGTTCACCGTCAGCACCCGCCCGTTGCTCACCACCAGGTCGCCGACGCTGCCATTGGTCATGCTGCTGCCCTTGGCCAGATCGAACGGCCGATGGCCGTCGCCGCTGCCCGCCAGTTCCGGCGGAAACACATGCACCTCCAGTGCCTTGAGCGTTCCATCCTCCTGAGGCATCGCCGCCGAACCAATGTAACTGCCGGGTTTGATGTCCTCGATATTGGCCAGGGTGACCGCGCGAACTTTGGTGTCACCAGTCAACTGGATCACCACGTTCTCACCGCTGTTGACGTGGACTTTGAGGCTGTCGGCGCTGACCCCGGTGATCTCGCCGCGCACGCCGAGGCGCATCCCCGGTGCGTCGGCGGCCTGTGCGCTCATCGCGCCGAGCAGGCTGATCAGGGCAATCGTTGCGGTGTGGCGAAGCGTCTGTCGAAACATTGCAATCCTCCGGTCATGAATGTTGAACAAGCCAATGCAAACATAAGCACGCTATCGAACAGGATGTAAGTGAATGTATCATCGACCCGCAACGGTCGGACGCAAGGTCCGCCGATGGATGACACGCCGCTAGCACCCCCTCATTGCGCAACGGAATAACTGACATCAACCGAAGGCGTCTTCTGCCCATCCGGTTTGCCCCATAGCCTTAGCGCATTCTTTCGCTGGATCGAGAAACCTTATGACCACCACCACTCACGCAATGACCCGAGGCATGGTGCTGCTGTTCGCCTTTTGCTGCGGCGCCATCGTTGCCAACATCTACTACGCACAGCCGATCATCGGCCTCATCGCGCCCGATATCGGCCTGAGCGACACCATGGCCAGCTTCATCGTCTCGCTGACGCAGATTGGCTATGCGCTGGGCCTGTTCTTTCTGGTGCCGCTGGGTGATCTGCTGGAGAACCGCCGGTTGATGATCATCACCACCGTGGTGGCGATTGCCAGCCTGTTGGCGGCGGCGTTTACCGATCAGCCGAATGTGTTTCTGCTGATCTCGTTGTTGGTGGGCTTCAGTTCGGTGTCGGTGCAGATTCTGATTCCTTTGGCGGCACACTTGGCGCCGGAAGAATCCCGTGGCCGAGTGGTCGGCGGGATCATGGGCGGTCTGCTGCTGGGTATTTTGCTGGCACGGCCGGTGTCGAGCGTGGTCGCCGACCATTTGGGTTGGCGCGCGATGTTCATGATTGCTGCCGCACTGATGGCGGCGATCAGCGTGGTACTGGCGTTGACGGTGCCCAAGCGCCAGCCGGATCACAGCGCTACCTATGGCCAACTGATCGGCTCGTTGTGGACGCTGTTGCGCCAACAACCGGTACTGCGTCAGCGCGCGTTTTATCAGGGCTGCATGTTCGCCACGTTCAGCCTGTTCTGGACTGCCGTGCCGCTGGAACTGGCGCGTAACCATGGCCTGTCGCAAAGCGAGATCGCGATCTTCGCCCTGGTCGGCGCCATCGGTGCCATCGCCGCGCCGATCAGCGGACGACTGGCCGACGCCGGCCACACCCGCATCGCCTCGCTGCTGGCCATGGTCTTCGCCAGCCTGAGCTTCCTGCCCGCCTTCATCCACCCGGCCTACAGCGTGATCGGTCTGACCGTGACCGGCGTGGTGCTCGACTTCTGCGTGCAGATGAACATGGTCCTCGGCCAGCGCGCGGTCTACTCGCTGGACGCAAAAAGCCGTGGTCGTCTGAACGCGCTGTACATGACCAGCATCTTCATCGGCGGCGCCTTCGGCTCGTCGGTGGCCAGCGCGGTATTCGAGCATGGCGGCTGGTTGTGGATCGTGATTGTGGGAAGTGCGTTCCCGCTGTTGGCGTTGTTGCGGTTTTTGAGTGTTTCGCAGCGTGGTTCATTAGCGACGGCATAAGGCGCCAAAAGCTTCGCGAGCAGGCTCGCTCCCACAGGTTATTGATTGAACCTGGAGGAGCGATGAAGCTTAATAGCGAACCAGTTTCTCCATCGCCGCGTCTGCCAGAAAGGAGGAGCGGCTTTTGACGTTGTGTTCGCGCACATAACGATCGATGCGCTGAATCACATAACCGGGCAGCGTTACGTTGACCTTCTCGGTCTTGCCGAGATAGGGCGAAATGTCCAGCTCGAGCATGCCCCATCCCATGTCGGCAAAGTCCGGATTACTGCGATGAGCGGATGCCGAAGTCGGCATAGGAATCGACTCCCCGTCCGCCGCAATCTCCTGCAGCATGATGTGGGCGACTTCAACTGCCGCCTTGTAGGCATCTTCAAAGCTATCCCCTGCTGTAACGGCGCCGGGAATATCGGGGATCTGAATACCGATGGCAGTGTTCTCGTCTCCCCACTCGATACAGATTGGATATTGCATTATGGATCTCCTTCGAAACTGGCTGGCGGGTTGTACAACCCGGCACGTCTCCTGATGCTTTTGACTGTCCCCAACGGCAAATCCTTTTTCGGATGAGGAACGGGAATCGTGTAAGGGTTGTAACGGTGCCTGAAAATGTGATGACTGCCGGTAATCCGGTCCAGCGTCCAACCCGCCTCCTCCAGCTCCTTGATCAATAACCTGCTTTGCACCAATCGCCTCCTTGCCCCGGCCCATTAAAAGTAACCCTAGAGTTATCTTTACTCAAGCACGAAAATCCACAGAGCGACGTCCGGTTGTTTTACAGAGTGTGATTGAAACGCTAGATCCTGAGCTTTACGCAGCACTTCCTTGAGCAATTTCTGTGCGAACCCAGCAGGCACACAGCAAAACGGCGATCCGAAGATCGCCGTTTGCATTCACTGCCCGAACTGCTTGCCCAACCCCGGTGGCACGCCGTGGATGTTGGTGTCTTCCCACGGGCCATTGGGGCTGACGGAGCGGCTCCAGCCGTTGTTCCAGCGGTAGTAGGTGCGCTGGCGGTAGAAGGTGTTGGTCTGGTCGTCGAGGACGTAGACGCCGAGTTTCTGGTCCCAGTGGCTGTTGCCGCCCGGTGGTGGGGCGAAGCTGGCTGAGGTGCGCGGGACGGGTTTTGCCGGTTTCGCCGGGATGCTTTTGCCCGGGGTTGGCGAGGTCGACGGCGTCGGGCTCGGTTGTGACGGCGGAATCGGCGGCAGGTTGGTCGTCGGTTCCGGTCGTTGCACCGCACATGCACTCAAGCCCAGGGCCAGTGTGAGGACTGTGATTCGGGCGATGGTGTGCATGGCGGTGCTTTCCTGTTGTGTCCGGCTATTTGTCCGGGCTGTCGATGGTCAGTTTTTGTAGCGCAGTGGTGCTGCTGGCCAGAGGGCCGCTGCGACCGACCCACTCACCGGCGGTCGGTTGACCAGCCCGTGAGATGCGCGCAACCAGTTGGACTTCAGGGAAGTTCGACAGTTTCAACTGCGGCATCATTGCGTCGGCATCGCCCAGTTCGACGGTCACCGGTAGATCGGCCACGGTTAGACGCTTGGCGGCCAGCGGTGCCGGCGGGCCAGAGGTGGCGCGGGCGAAGATAAACACGCTGTCACCCGGTTGCACTTTGCTTCTGAGTTCGCTGGCCAGATTGACGCTGACTTTCAACAGCGCGGCTTTCGCGGCTACGGGCGCCTGAGCAACCTTGCCACCGCTGGCTTCCAGACGCTCGGCGGCGCGTTTGATCCCACCTTGCAGCGCGGCGCGGGAGTTGTCCTCCGGCGGCAATTGCGCCAGCAAGCGGTTCCAGTAATCGATGGCTTCCTGATAACGCTCGCCTTCGAACGCAGCGATGCCGAGCAGACCAAGGCTGGTGACCTCTTTCGGATCGGCCTTCAGCGCCTCGTAAGTCAGCGCCTGAATTTTCGTCGACCACTTCTTGCCGTCAGCAAAATACTGCGCCTGCGCCCACTGGCCGAGCAGTTCCGGTTGACGACCGGCCAGATTCGCGGCGCGTTCAAACATCTTCGCTGCGTCCGCCGGACGCTCCTGAGCCATGTAAGTACGACCGAGGAAATACAGGCCTTCCGCAGAGTCCGGTTGCGCCGCGACAGCACGTTCCAGACGCTGGGTCATCTCTTCCATGGACTGCGGTGCTTGGGCGAATTCGCGGGTCAGTTCGACTTTGTCGGCAGCGCCGAAATGCAGATAGAGACCCAGGCCCAACACCGGAACCAGCACAGCCGCCAACAACGGCAAGGGTTTACCCAGCTTGGACACACGCGGTGCGGCAACGCCTTCGGTATCCGCCAGCAACTCACGCGCCGCCTCGGCACGGCCGCTGTCCATTTGTGCCGCGTCGAGTACACCTTCAGCCTGTTGCGATTGCAACTCGGCGACACGCTCCTGATACAGCGCGACGTTCAGGGCAGTGCGATCCTCTTCACGCTGGGCGCGACGCTCACGCAAAACCGGGATCAGCAGAAAACTCAGGGCGACCAGAAGCAACAGCCCTGCGGCAAGCCAGAAATCAATCATTCTTGGTTTTTATCCAACAGTTGGTCGAGGCGCTGACGCTCTTCGCTGGACAGCGCTTGCAGGGTTTCGGCGCGCTGGCCGCGACGACGACGGACAATCACCGCGATCACCACCAAACCACCGAGCAACAGCCCGGCCGGGCCGAACCACAGCAGTGCGGTCTTGGCGTTGAGCGCCGGTTTGTAGCGGACGAAATCACCGTAGCGATCAACCATGAAGTCGATGATCTGCTGGTTGTCCTTGCCCTCGCCGAGCATGCGGAAAATCTCTTTACGCAGGTCCGCGGCAATCGGCGCGTTGGAGTCGGCGATGTCCTGGTTCTGGCACTTGGGGCAGCGCAGTTCCTTGGTCAGTTCACGGAAACGCTCGCGATCACCTTCTTTGGCGAACTCATACGTATCGATCGCGGCATGGGCGACGCCGGCCAGACTCAAGCCCAAAACCACGGCAGCCAGAAAGCGCTTCATGGCTTGGCCTCGTCGACCAGCGCCTGATACTTGGCGGCGAGTTTTTCGCGCCAGACCTGCTCGTCGATCACGCCAACGTACTTGTCACGAATGATGCCCTTGGCGTCGATGAAGAAGGTTTCCGGTGCACCGTACACACCCAGATTGAGGCCCAGCGAGCCCTCTTCGTCGCGGATATCCAGCGCATACGGATTGTGGAACTCGGCCAGCCACTTCAAGGCATCGGCGTTGGTGTCTTTGTAGTTGATGCCGTAGATCACCACGCCACGCTCGGCGAGTTTGTTCAGCACCGGATGCTCGACCCGGCAGGAAATGCACCAGGTGCCCCAGACATTGACCAGCGCCGGTTTGCCGAGAATGTCAGCCTTGGTCAGGGTCTTGTCGCCCTGCACTGCCGGCAACGAAAACTCCGGGAACGGCTTGTTGATCATCGCCGACGGCAGTTCCGCCGGATCGAGGTACAGACCGCGATAAAGAAATACCGCCACCAGCAGGAAAATCGCCAGTGGCACCAGCATCAACCAACGTCTCATGCAGCCGCTCCCGTCATGCCCAGTGCTTCACGCACCTTGGCTTTCACCTTGACCCGATAACGTCGATCCAGCGCCGCCAGCAAACCACCCAAACCTGTGAGCAAACCGCCGAACCAGATCCAGCGCACAAACGGTTTGACGTGCACGCGCACCGCCCATGCGCCATTGTCCAGCGGCTCGCCGAGGGCAACGTAGAGGTCGCGAGTGAAACCAGCGTCGATCCCGGCTTCGGTCATCATCGAACTCTGCACGGTATACAGGCGTTTTTCCGGGTGCAGCACGCTGATTTCCTTGCCGTCGCGGATCACCCGAATGGTGCCCTTGTCGGAGGTGAAGTTCGGCCCTTCGAAGTGCTTGGCGCCTTCAAAGATGAAGTGATATCCGGCCAAGTCCATCGACTCGCCCGGCGCCAGACGCAGATCGCGCTCGGCACTGTTCTGGCTCGACAACACCACGCCCAACGCACACACGGCGATGCCCAGGTGCGCGATCTGCATGCCCCAATAGCTGCGAGTCAGCGTCGGCAGACCTTTGATCAAACCTTTGTGGCGAGTCTTGTCGACAATGTCGCGCGCACCGGCGAGCAACACCCACGCGGCGAGCAGGAAGGTCGCGATCACTGCCCAGTTGAAATCGCCGTAAGCGACACCAGCCACCACGGCCAGCGCGACGCTGCCGAGCAATACCGGGGTCAGCATGCCGGCCAGCCATTTCACCGGCGTGTCTTTCCAGCGCACGATCACGCCGATCGCCATCACCACCATCAGCAATCCCATCAACGGGATGAACAGCGCGTTGAAGTACGGCGGGCCAACCGACATCTTGGCACCGCTCAGGGCATCGAGAATCAGCGGGTACAGCGTGCCGAGCAGGATCATCGATGCAGCAACGACCAGTACCAGGTTGTTACCCAGCAGCAGGGTTTCCCGCGACCACAGGTTGAAACCGACCTGACTCTTGACTACTGGTGCGCGCAGGGCGAACAGCGTCAGCGAGCCGCCGACCACAAACAACAGGAAGATCAGGATGAACACGCCGCGCTCCGGGTCAGAGGCAAACGCATGCACCGAGGTCAGCACGCCGGAACGCACGAGGAAGGTGCCGAGCAGGCTCAGCGAGAACGCGGCAATCGCCAGCAACACCGTCCAGCTCTTGAACACGCCACGTTTTTCCGTGACCGCCAGCGAGTGAATCAGCGCGGTGCCGACCAGCCAAGGCATGAACGAGGCGTTCTCCACCGGGTCCCAGAACCACCAACCGCCCCAGCCGAGTTCGTAATAGGCCCACCACGAACCGAGGGTAATGCCGATGCCGAGGAAGGCCCAGGCGACGATGGTCCATGGACGCGACCAGCGTGCCCACGCCGCATCAAGGCGACCGCCCATCAATGCCGCGATGGCAAAAGCGAACGCCACCGAAAAGCCGACATAACCCATGTACAACATCGGCGGATGCACGATCAGGCCGATGTCTTGCAACAACGGATTCAAGTCGGCGCCATTGCTGGGCATTTGCGGCAGGATGCGTTTGAACGGGTTGGACGTCAGGATCAGAAACAGCAGGAAACCGGTGCTGATCATGCCCATCACCGCCAGTACACGAGCGAGCATGACTTGCGGCAACTGCCGCGAGAACACCGACACCGCGAACGTCCAGCCGCCGAGAATCAACGCCCACAACAGCAACGAACCTTCGTGGGCGCCCCACACCGCGCTGAATTTGTAATACCACGGCAACGCGGTATTGGAGTTGTTCGCCACATACGCGACGGAGAAGTCATCGGTCATGAACGCGTAGGTCAGAATGCCGAACGCGAACAGCAGAAAAGCAAACTGGCCCCACGCCGCCGGCTGGGCCAGGCTCATCCAGAAACGGTCGCCACGCCAAGCACCGACCAATGGCACCACGGCCTGCACCAGGGCAAAACACAGGGCCAGAATCATCGCCAGATGGCCGAGCTCAGGAATAAAAATCGTCGACGTCATCGATCAACCCTCCTTCGCAGGCGTTGGTGCCGATTGACCACTGTCTTTCAAGGCTTTGGTCACTTCCGGTGGCATGTACTTCTCGTCGTGCTTGGCCAGCACTTCATCGGCCACCACCACGCCATCGGCGTTGAGCTTGCCGAGGGCGACAATGCCCTGCCCTTCACGGAACAAGTCCGGGAGGATGCCGCGATAGGTGATAGTCACGGATTTGTTGAAGTCGGTGACGACGAATTTGACGTCGAGCGAATCCGGCGAGCGTTGCAGCGAACCCTTCTCGACCATGCCGCCAGCACGGATGCGCGTGTCTTGCGGTGCTTCGCCGTTGGCAATCTGGGTCGGGGTGTAGAACAGATTGATGTTCTGCTGCAGGGCGCTGAGCGCCAGGCCGACGGCAGCGCCGACCCCGACCAGAATGGCCAGAATGATGATCAGACGTTTCTTGCGCAGCGGATTCACTTGCCGTTCTCCCGGCGCAGACGACGCGCCTCTTGTTGCAGATACCGCTTGCGGGCCAGGATCGGCGCCGCCACGTTGAGGGCCAATACCGCCAGGCAGATGCCATAGGCTGACCAGACATACAGGCCATGATGACCCATGGCGATGAAGTCGCCGAATGAAGCAAAACTCATCGAGCGACCTCCAGGCTGTTTTCCACTTCGGCTTTGACCCAACTGGCCCGGGCTTCGCGCTTGAGCACTTCAAGACGCATGCGCAGCAGCAGGACCGCGCCGAAGAAACAGTAGAAACCCAGCGCCGTCAGCAGCAGTGGCAGCCACATCTCGGCTGGCATCGCCGGTTTTTCGGTGAGGGTGAAGGTCGCGCCCTGGTGCAGGGTGTTCCACCACTCCACCGAGTATTTGATGATCGGGATGTTGATCACGCCGACGATCGCCAGCACCGCGCAGGCCTTGGCCGCGCTGTCACGATTGCTGATCGCGTTGCCCAGCGCAATGAGACCGAAGTACAGGAACAGCAGGATAAGCATGGACGTAAGGCGTGCATCCCAGACCCACCACGAGCCCCAGGTCGGCTTGCCCCAGATCGCCCCGGTGACCAGCGCCACGGCGGTCATCCAGGCACCGATGGGCGCCGCGCATTGCAGGGCGACGTCGGCCAGTTTCATCTTCCACACAAGGCCGACGATGCCGCACACGGCCAGCATCACGTAGATGGACTGCGCCAGCATGGCGGCCGGAACGTGGATATAGATGATGCGGAAGCTGTTGCCCTGCTGGTAGTCCGGCGGCGCGAAGGCCAGGCCCCAGACCACGCCAACGCCGATCAGCAGCAACGCCGCGACGCTCAGCCATGGCAGCATTTTGCCGCTGATGCCGTAAAACCATTTGGGCGAGCCGAGCTTGTGAAACCACGTCCAGTTCATACTGTTTCCATCACGGTTGCTCTTTACTGTGAAGAGCCAGGGTCTTTGCTGGTTGTTTTTTAACCAGACCTCATTATTCGCCGACGCTGATCTTCAGGCCAGCAGCTATTGCAAACGGTGTCAGGGTGATCGCCAGAGCGGTCAGGCTACCAAGCCACAGCAGATACCCGGTCGCCGGCATGCCTTGGAGGGCTGCCTGCAAAGCGCCACTGCCGAGGATCAACACCGGGATGTACAACGGCAGAATCAGCAGCGCCAGCAACAGGCCGCCACGTTTCAAACCGACCGTCAGTGCCGCGCCCACCGCGCCGAGCAAGCTCAACACCGGTGTTCCCAGCAGCAACGAAAACAGCAAAACCGGCAGGCAGGCGGCAGGTAAACCGAGCATCAACGCCAGCAACGGTGAGAGCAAAACCAGCGCAAGACCGGAGAAAAGCCAGTGTGCCAGCACCTTGGCCAAGACCAGAAGTGGCAACGGGTGCGACGAAAGGACCCACTGTTCCAGGGATCCGTCTTCGAAATCACTGCGGAACAGCCCGTCCAGTGAGAGCAGGACCGACAACAGCGCCGCCACCCAGACTAACCCGGGGGACAGGTTTTGCAACACTTGAGTTTCCGGGCCGACGGCCAGCGGGAACAACGCGATGACGATGGCGAAGAAAATCAGCGGATTGGCCAGTTCCGCCGGGCGGCGAAACAGCAGTCGGGATTCACGGGCAACCAGCAGGCCAAACACACTCATACTGCCCAGTTCCCCAGATCGATATCGCGATAACCGGCCGGCATCCGGCTCAGCGTGTGATGCGTGGTCAACACCACCAGGCCACCGCGTTCGCAGTGTCCAGCCAGATGCTCTTCGAGCTGCGCCACACCCTGTTTGTCGAGGGCGGTGAACGGTTCATCGAGAATCCACAGCGGCGGGCTGTCCAGATACAAGCGCGCCAGCGCCACACGGCGTTGCTGGCCGGCGGACAGGCTGTGGCAGGGAACATCTTCGAAACCGCGCAATCCTACGGCTGCCAAGGCTTGCCAGATGGCGTCGCGCTCGGCGGGATGATGCAGGGCGCAGAGCCAGGAGAGGTTTTCTTCCGGGGTCAGCAAATCCTTGATCCCGGCGGCGTGGCCGATCCACAGCAGGTTGCGTGCGAGTTCGCTGCGTTGTTCGGTCAGCGGCTGGCCATTGAGCAGGACTTGCCCGGCGGTCGGCTGCATCAAACCGGACAACAGGCGTAAAAGGCTGGTTTTACCGCTGCCGTTGGGCCCGCTGATCTGCACCATATCGCCACTGGCGAGTCTCAATTCGAGGTTTTCGAAGAGCAGCCGCAGATCACGTTCACACGCGAGGGCAACGGTTTGCAGGACAGGACTGGTCAAGGGATCACGGGCCTTATACGGTTCAAGTCGGCTCTGGCGCGGCCGTTAAAGAGATGCAGCATAGATGCATTGACGGCTCGATCTAGAGAGCTGGGTCAAACAATTGCTATGTTTTTTATTCGAAGCGCAAGACGGGCGGCATTATACATGTCGTGCCTTACTCTCAAGAGTGCATTTTCCTCAGGTTGTGTCCGCGTATGACAGGCGAAATAAACATCCTCCCGCTCCCGCCCCCCCCCCCGGCGACCGTTCGCCCGCAGGTCGGTGAGCTGCTCAAGCTGCTGACCCCGGTCGAAGGCCTGATCGGCGCCGGGCAAAGCGCCAAGGCCGAGGTGTTGTCGCTCAAGCAGGCGGATCAGACTTTTCAGTTATTGCTCAAGGTGACCGTCGACGGCGGCCGCCAGACCACCGTGCAAGCGACCAGCAATCTGCCGCTACCCCAAGGCACCAGTCTGGCGATCACTCAGCCCTCGGCGGGCAATCTGGCGATTACTGTGCAACAAGCCATTGCCAACAGCGTCGCCACCCTCACCCGCATCGACACCGCACAATTGCCGGTCGGCACCCTGCTGCAAGGCAAGGTGCTGACCTCGCAGGCGCTGCCGCAGACGCCGGGGCAGGCAGCGGTGTTCCGCTCGCTGGTCAGTTTGCTCAACACCGCGCAGAGCGGCAGCACACTGACCATCGACAGCCCGCAGCCGCTGCGCATCGGCACTTTGCTGTCGGCGTTGGTCGAAGACGCACAAACCCTGAAATTCCTGCCGATGAGCAGTCGCCAGGAACAACTGGCCGTGAGTCAGCAACTGCTCGGCCAGCAAAGTCGTCAGGCGTCGCTGAGCGGGTTGTTGAACGCGCTGCAAAACCTGCCACCCGCCACCGACCAAACCTCTGCGGATCTACGCGCGGTGGTCGACAAGCTCCTTGCCAGCCTCCCGGACGTGCAACAACTGAGCACCGCCAAAGGCGTGGCCCTTGCCCTGGCCAACAGCGGCGTGTTCCTCGAAGGCAAACTGCTGACCGGGCAGAACCCGACGCTGGCACCGGACATGAAAGCCGATCTGCTCAAGCTGATCGCACAACTGACCCCCGGTTTGCCGAGCAGCACCAGTTTCAACGCAATCATCGCCGCCAACACCCTGGCGCAAGCGCTGCCGAGTTTCGTCCGTAACGCCCTCGGCATGCTCGGCCAGGTCAGCGCCAAACCTGTACCGAGCAGCTTCCCGCTGCCCGACCGCCTGCTGCAAAGTCTGGACGGCGAAGGCGATCTGGAACAGTTGTTGCGCCTCGCTGCTGCCGCTGTTTCGCGCCTGCAAAGCCATCAACTGTCGAGCCTGGAGCAGACCGGCGTCACCGACGATGGGCGCCTGCTCAGCACCTGGCAACTGGAAATCCCCATGCGCAATCTGCAGGACATCGTGCCGTTGCAGGTCAAGTTTCAGCGTGAAGAAGCGCCGGAGCGAGAACCGCAACCCAACGAACGCCGCGACGAGCGCGAGCCCAAGCAGCAACTGTGGCGCGTCGATCTGGCGTTCGACATGGAACCGCTCGGGCCGATGCAGATTCAGGCGCAACTGATCGCCGGCAGCCTGTCCAGCCAACTGTGGGCCGAACGGCCATACACCGCCGAACTCATCGAAAACAACCTGTTTGCCCTGCGCCAGCGCCTGCTCGATCGCGGGCTGAACGTCGGCGACATCGACTGCCACCATGGCACCCCGCCGCAAGGCAACCAAACCCGTCTTGAACATCGCTGGGTCGACGAAACCGCATGAACGACTCCACTGCCCCACGCCAGGCCATCGCCCTCAAATACGACGGCAACCACGCGCCAACCCTCACCGCCAAAGGTGATGACGAACTGGCCGAAGAAATCCTGCGCATTGCTCGCGATTGCGAAGTCCCAATCTACGAGAACGCCGAGTTGGTGCGCTTGCTGGCGCGGATGGAACTGGGCGACAGCATTCCCGAAGAGTTGTACCGCACCATCGCCGAAATCATCGCGTTTGCGTGGAACCTGAAGGGCAAATTCCCCGAGGGGCAGGACCCGAATGCGCCGATGGTCGAGAAGGATGTTACCGAGCGTGGGGATGATTATTAAGCCCTGAAAGCAAAAGATCGCAGCCTTCGGCAGCGCCTACAGGGGAAACGCTAATCCTGATGTAGGAGCTGCCGAAGGCTACGATCTTTTGATTTTGCTTGCCGCTTGAATCTTCTAGCGACGCGATCGCCCCGGCTCTGACTCGAAGCCCCACCCAGTTATACCGTTCATCGCAACTGTCAGATCTGACAGTTGCGCGAAAAGTCGCGGTTGTCGCCTGATGAAGTGACAGCTCCGATGGAATAGTTCTCGGCGCTGCCCTGACAGGAGCACTCCGATGACTTTGCCCCCCGAGACCGATGAGAACTCCACGGACAGCAATACGCTGGCCCTAGGAGCACCAGATATTCCCGCATGGATTTCACCGATTGGTGGTAATGAGGGTTACCACGGCGGCATTGGCGCCGCCCCCCTTAATGCCGATCTGCTCGTCAGCGTTGATCCGTGGCTCGATAACGCAATAGGCCAAAGGTGCCAGCTCTTCTGGGGCGACGACGTAACTCCCGTACTGACGGAAATCCTCGACACCTCCGAAAAACTTACAGCCCCCGTTTTTTTCCATGTACCGGCGGGCCAGATACTGGATGGAAGGGCGTTTCCGGTTTTTTATCGTATTATCCGTTCCAGCCACAACGAAGCCGACTCGTTCAAGCTCAACATTCTGATCAAGCGAACACTTCCGGGTGGTGTGCTCGATAAACCCGAACCACAAGGTCATCCCCGCCTGTTGTATAGCTTCATTCCCGATATCGGGAAGGGTGTCGATGCCGCAATGGCAAAAAACGGCATTGTCATGCTTATCGAACCTTATCCGAACATCACGCCATTCGACCGCATAATGGCGCGATGGGGCAATGAAGAACAGGTGATGTTTTATCCCGTCACTCCTGAGCAAATAAGTGACCCGAAAAACCATCCGATTTTAATCTTGTTCGATGAGAAGCTGATCAAGCGTGCGGGGGATGGTAAGCACTCAATTACCTTCCAGGTGATTGATCGCTGTGGCAACCGTCCACATGCCTTTGCCCCTTGGGCCATTCCCACTGAAGTCAGCGTAAACGTGAATCGCATACCTGCACCCACGGTTACAGGCGAACAAGGAGATGTACTGGATCCTGCTTACCTTTCCAGCATTCAGGTTGTTGCCTCAGGTGCCGGTCTATTGGCCGACGACAGCGTCCGCGTTCATTGGCAGGGGCGAATAGAGCGCGAGACTACGCCCAAGACCTATTCAGGAAACGGAGCACTAGAGTTCCCTATACCGTTGGCTTGGGCCAACGAAAGCGACCAAAGCGCGGTCAATGTCACCTTGCGCGTGGCTCGTGGAAGTGCATCGCCCGAGTCCGAGGCTAAATCCTTCACAGTCAAAACCACAATCATCTTGAAGCCCGCCAAAGTCCTGGAAGCCTATGGCGCGCAAGGTGATCGCCTGAAAATGTCCGACATCTACACTGCCAGGCACATAACAGTTCAGATTGAACAATATGTAGGAATGGCGATTGGGCAGACCATTCGTGTCCGTTACGCGTCCGCGCGCCATGTCTACGACAGTGCAATCACACCGGTGACGGCCGTTGGCGCAATGAACCTGAACGTTCCACGCATGGAAGTTGTGGATTCCATAGGCAGTACCGTTCCCGTCAGTTTCACGGTACGTACCTACCCGAACGGCCCATTGCACCGATCCGATCCGCTCAGCCTGGCGGTAGACGCCCAGGAATTCGTGCTGCCCCCTCCAAGGCTTACCCCCGACCAAACCACAGTGACGGTGCGATATCCGGCAATGACCAACGGATATCAGGCACGCGTCCGTTTCGGCGGAATCATCACCCACCGGACGCAATGGCAGGATATGAAAACAGGGGTCACTGCAGAGTTTTCAATCCCCGCGGACTGGGTATCAGAAAACAAAGGAAAAACCGTATTGATCAACTACAGCGTGAATCAGATCGGTATCGATGAGCAAAGCCAGTTCTCTCAGGTATTGAGAGTAGAGCTGTAAGCAGTGCAGGCAATCCGCCGCGCACTTGATGTCCCCCAAAAGGAGTTAAAGAGATGAGTACTGAACTCAATGCATTGGACCTTACTGCCCCCAAAGTTCTGGAGGCCTACGGTGCTGACGGTAAACGTCTGAACTTCAACGACGTTTATAACAGCACACATGTCAATGTGCAGGTGCCACACTACGTCGGCATGCTCGGCGGGCAAACCGTGAGGGTACGCTGGACAAATGGCCGTTATAAATATGACACCGAGACACTGACCGTAGGCATCCCCGGAAAGCTGAACTTTAGAATTCCTCGCCTGGAAGTTATCGATTCCATTGACAGCCTTGTCACTGTCAACTATAGCGTCCGCCCGACCCCTGGCGCGCCGCTGCTCATTTCCAAATCACTCTCATTGAGTATCGACCCACAACTATTTGATCTCAGTCAGCCGCGACTTTCCGCAGACAGAAAAAATGTAACCGTCAAGTTCTTGAACATGACTTCCGGTTATACCGTAAGAGTAAGGTGGCATGGCGTGGTGGTCCGGGATACCGAGAGCCAGCCGATTCAAAACAGTTCGTCGATGACCTTTAACATTCCGGCACACTGGGTAACAGAAAATGCGGGCAAGGTCGTGCCGATAAACTACAGCGTTCACCGCTCAGGCTCTAACGATAATCTAATGTTTTCTCGTGTATTGCGCGTCACGCTTTGAATCCCCCCGAAAAAAAAGGCATAAAGTGCAGATAATCCACACCTTATGCCTTTCAACCTCAATCGCGACGAGCGCGCTTAACGTCCTTTCACCGCTGTGGCCTGATCTGCTTCATGAAAACTGAACGCGGCCGCTGCCCCGGGTGCAAGATCCACTCTGATAACAGGCAACACATCACCGGTCATGTTGAAATAGTCCTGCTGGATGTACTTGGCCCCCGTCACCCCTGAACCACCGTCTTGGCGTTGAAGATAGAAAAACGCGTAAAGCGGTAGTTGCTTCGGAATATCCTGGGGCCAAAGAGACATGATTATCTCGTTGTGCTGTGGGCGCTCACCCGCAGGCGGCTCAAAATGAGCTCGCGCTTCAAGGCTGATGGCAAACTGTTCAACACTAGAAGTGAATCCACATTGATGTTTATTTCTGTTTGAAAAAGATCCGGAACCCGCCACTGATCGATAATGTGTTTTCCACTTCTCTAGAGTGGTGACACCTTCTTCGGGGCAGGAACGACTGTTGGCGGGATAGGAACTGTGCGCTCCACAACCACCAACGCCTGCGCGGTACCAACTCGCGGCATCCGTAGGAAACGAGCACAGTAGGCTGATCGGATAGGTGCCCAGCCGCTCTGCAGTGGCGAAGTCCTTGAAAATAAAACCGTGAAGATCTCCCCACGCCAGTTTTGTGATGCCTAAATCCTTACGCAGGTAAGAAAAAGGAACCCCTTTCTTGTTGATTGCCGTAGGGCTTGGATTCCAGGAATGGTAAGACGGCTTGGCCCCAGTGGTACGCACTATCACACCACTGCAATAATACGCAGGCTTTGCGCTACAGTTATTTGAAACATTGTTGTATCGGCTGTTCAGCCTTTCCGCGACCAACTGACCGAATCGTTGATCTTTCGCATCAAAACTGAATATCTGCTTGTTGGCTGCGGCCATATTGATTTTCACAATAGGGACGTACAAAGACGTCTCAAGATAATACTCACGTTGAAATTTCTGTGCGTCCGCCAATTTAGCCGGTGATGAAGCCTCGTAAAACACGGCCTCGACTGGAAGTTTCTCAGGCTTGCTTTCATCCCAGGTTTCAACCAGGACCTCAGTGGGCTTGGCCGTCCACGTTGCATCCATGAGCTTGTGTGCTTCCAGACTGGCCTTGAATTGCGCAGCGACAACCGTACTTAACGAACATTGGTTCTTTGGCAAAGAATCATGTTCCTTGAAATTTTTCAACCATGCCGCAGCCGTAGTGGGAGAGCCCCATAACTTTGCACAATTGGCAAGATCAGGATCCGCTTGTGCCACTTTCGGTGCAAATCCACAACCGTGGTCTGCCCGTTCATTGAGTGATTCGGTCGGAAAAGGGAAAATACAACGCAGACTCACGGCCTTACCCACCGCCAATGCTGAAGTCTGGTCCTTCAAGATAAAGCCGCTTTTTCTGTTTCCGTTAAGTGCAGTACTACCGACATCCGAGCGGATATAAGTGAATGCAACGGATCCAAGCTTTGTCGCCTGTGAACCATAATCCCAGAATTTGAAAAATGTGCTGTAGTCTACCGCCCGCAAAAGAACACCGGAACAATAATAGGCAGGAGTGCCATTTGAACACTGCGCAACATTGTTTTGATATTTTGCATTCAAGTCTGCCACTAACGCCGGACCAGACATGGCATTAACAGCAGCGGAAAAAACTAAAGTCAAGAACAGTAAGAGTTTCATATTCACACCCTGATGAAGTTGATTTCATCTTGAGTATGTTGAGCATCGAAGATTGTTATCTACTGTCAGATCTGACAGTCCCGACAGGCGGTACTTTATGCATAAATGAAAAGATCGCAGCCTTCGACCGCTCCTACATCAGGATTAGCGTTTCCCCTGTAGGCGCTGCCGAACGCTGCGATCTTTTGATATTGCTTGCCGCTATAAGCTCGAAGCTCTTAGCTGCCCTTATGTAACTTGCGCATCAACTCCGCCTCAGCCTGGGTCAACCCACACGACTGAGTCAGTTCATCCACGCTTGCGCCCATGCCCACCAGTTTCGCCGCCTGGGCGAATGACAGGCTCGACGGGTCGCGTTGTTCAAGCGCGACAATCTTGTCCGGCAACGGATTCACCACCGCGCGCAACTCGTGCAGGGCGTCGCCCATGCGCACGTTGCCGTTCTGGTAGTCGTCGACACGCTTGGCCAAGTCTTTGATGCGCTGGTCACGCAACGCATCGCCCTGAGCCTGTTGCGCAGCGATCACCCGCTGCGCCTTGATGTACGACACAAACATTGCCAGTGTGCCTGCCCAGAAGAGGAACAGGACAATGACCGCGACCTCGAGAATCAATCAGATGCTCTCCAGTTCCGACCATTCTTCTTCGCTCATCATCTTGTCCAGCTCGACCAGGATGAGCAATTCGTTGTTCTTGTTGCACACGCCTTGAATGAACTTGGCGGACTCTTCGTTACCCACGTTCGGCGCGGTTTCGATTTCCGACTGACGCAGGTAAACCACTTCGGCCACGCTGTCGACCATGATCCCGACGACTTGCTTGTCGGCTTCGATGATGACGATACGGGTGTTGTCGCTGATCTCACCGGTGCTCAGGCCGAAGCGCTGACGGGTGTCGATCACGGTGACCACGTTACCGCGCAGGTTGATGATACCCAGCACGTAGCTTGGCGCGCCCGGCACCGGAGCGATCTCGGTGTAGCGCAGCACTTCCTGAACGCGCATTACGTTGATGCCGTAAGTCTCGTTGTCCAGTTTGAAGGTCACCCATTGCAGGATCGGATCTTCAGAACCTTTTGCATTCGTCGCCTGACTACTCATACCCTGACCCCTCGAAAAAACCGCTCTGAGCGGTGTGTGTTCTGTGTGGCGGCATTCAACAATGCCGTCGCCTGATTGTTATGTCGGCTGCTATGTCGGTTTATGTAGCGGCTTGTGGCCGCCGAGGTGCTTTGCCCCACCGCTGGCGATCAACTCGGCCAGTGCGGAAACGTCAAGCAATGCACACATGTGCTCAATCACGGTGCCGGCGAGCCATGGCCGCTGACCCCGGTGACTTCTCCATTTGATTTCATTCGGGTCCAGACGCAACGAGCGGCTGACCTGATGCACCGCCAGCCCCCACTCGTAACCTTGTACCGAAATCACGTACTGCAGGCCCTGACGGAAGTCATCGCGGTAGCGATCCGGCATGACCCAGCGCGCGGTGTCCAACACTTTCAAATTACCGGCCTGGCTCGGCAGGATGCCGAGGAACCATTCCGGCTGACCGAACAGCGGCGTCAGCTCGTGGCCGGCCAGCGAGTAGATCGAGCCGAGGCACACCAGCGGCACCGCGAGGGTCAGCCCGGCGACGTCGAACAGCAGGCATTCGAAGGCTTCCGAGGCCCAGGCCGGGCGACCATCGGTTTCCACCGGTGGCGGCGTATTGCTCGGCGGCAGATGTACCTCCACCAGCGGCGGGACCAGCGTCTGTTCGACAGGCGCGGGTGCAACCGGAGCTGGGGCCGGTTCGACCACTGCCGGTTCCGGCGCGGTTTTCAGCAATTGGGTTTGCAGCAGCGGTGCCAATGTCGAGACCGGCGCGCGAACCGGCTCGGCTTCTTCAATCAATGTAACCGATGCCTTGGCGACCGGTGCGGCGGCAGGCGCAACAACCGGTGCGACAGGTTTGGCAGCCTTCTGCGCGTCACGCGCCTGCTCTTCCAGCACTGCGGCCTGAAACTCGTCCAGCGCCTCGGTACTTTCTTCGACAACTTCGACTGGCGTCGGCAACGCGTCAGGAATTTCCTGGAGCAAACTGTCCAGATACGACTGCAAGGCCAACTGCGGCTTCGACGTCAACTTCAAAGGCCGGTTCATGCACAGTCCCCTGTAGGAGCTGCCGCAGGCTGCGATCTTTTGATCTTTTCAGGAGCGCCACTAAGCAAGATCAAAAGATCGCAGCCTGCGGCAGCTCCTACAAGGTTCAACGTCATTCAAGCCACCTGCGGAACAAGTTGTTGCGCCAACAGATGCTTGAGCAGCGCGCGATACGCCAGCACGCCACGGCTCTTGCCGTCGAATTGCGAAGGCGTGACACCGGCACGGCTGGCGTCGCGCAGACGGGTATCGACCGGGATGTAACCCTGCCAGATCTCGTCGGGGAATTTGTCGCGCAGCACGCGCAAGGTATGCATCGATGCCTGGGTACGACGATCAAACAGGGTCGGCACGATGCTGAACGGCAGCGCCTGTTTGCGCGAGCGGTTGATCATCGCCAGGGTGTTGACCATGCGTTCCAGGCCTTTGACGGCCAGGTGTTCGGTCTGCACCGGGATCACCAGTTGCTGGCTCGCCGCGAGGGCGTTGACCATCAGCACGCCGAGCAACGGCGGGCTGTCGATGACGGCGTAATCAAAGTCCTGCCACAGCTGCGCCAGACTCTTGGCGATCACCAGACCCAAGCCACTCTGTCCCGGCGACTGCCGCTCAAGGGTTGCCAACGCGGTGCTCGATGGCAGCAGGGAAATGCGTTCGTCGCTGGTCGACAACAGCAACTGCCCCGGCAGGCCTTGCGGCACGCTGCCCTTGTGCAGAAACAGGTCGTAATTGCTGTGTTCCAGGCTGTCGGGGTCATAGCCGAAATAGCTGGTCATCGAGCCGTGCGGGTCGAGATCGACCACAACCACGCGCTTGCCCGCTTCCGCCAGCAATCCGGCTAAAGCGATGGAAGATGTGGTTTTACCGACACCACCCTTTTGATTGGCGACTGCCCAGACTCTCATTCGGTTCGTTCCTCCCGGCCGATATGCTCGACCGAGACATAGCTCAGCGTGTTAATGCGGGTGACGGAGAATTGACGGCACTCTCGCGTCCCGGCGTCTTGACCGGGGTCGGTGCAGTTTGTGTGCCAGCACGCTTCAACGCAGCATCCGGTTGCGCATGGGCGGTTCCAGTGCCGGTCAGGCTGCGGCGCACATCGAGGTTTCGCGACACCACCAGTACGACGCGACGGTTCTTCGCGCGGCCTTCAGCGGTGGCGTTGTTGGCCACCGGCTGAAACTCACCGTAACCCACTGATGCCAGGCGACCAGGGTTGACGCCCTGCATCGCCAGCATGCGCACGATGCTCGCCGAGCGCGCCGAGGACAGCTCCCAGTTGGTCGGGTATTGCGCAGTGCGGATCGGTTGATCGTCGGTGAAACCTTCGACATGGATCGGGTTATCGAACGGTTTCAGAATCGCTGCAACCTTGTCGATGATGTTGAAGGCGATGTCACTCGGCATGGCGTCGCCGCTGCCGAACAACAGGCTGGAGTTGAGCTCGATCTCGACCCACAACTCGTTGCCGCGCACGGTCATCTGATTGGAGCTGATCAAATCGCCGAACGCGGCGCTGATGTCATCGGCGATGCTTTTCAGCGGATCGCTGGCACCGGCAATACCGGCGTCAACCTGCTCAGCGTCCTTGACCAGCGGCTTGGCCGGGGTCACGGTCTTCGGTCGTTCATCGCCAATCGGGATCGGTTTGAGCGAGCGGTCGGAGTCGGTGAAGACGCCGATCAGCGCTTCGGAAATGACTTTGTACTTGCCTTCGTTGATCGACGAAATCGAGTACATGACCACGAAGAACGCGAACAGCAGCGTGATGAAGTCAGCGTAGGAAACCAGCCAGCGTTCGTGGTTTACATGCTCTTCCTGGTGGCGACGTCGTGCCATGAGGTTATTCCCTTAATCCATGAAGCCTTGCAGCTTCAACTCAATGGAGCGAGGGTTTTCACCTTCGGCGATCGACAAGATCCCTTCCAGCAACATTTCGCGATAACGCGACTGCCGCAACGCGATTGACTTCAGCTTGGCCGCCACTGGCAGCAACACCAGGTTGGCACTGGCCACGCCGTAAATGGTCGCGACGAAGGCCACGGCAATGCCGCTGCCCAATTGCGTCGGATCGGCGAGGTTGCCCATCACGTGGATCAGGCCCATCACCGCACCGATGATGCCGATGGTTGGCGCGTAGCCGCCCATGCTTTCAAAGACTTTCGCCGCTTCGATGTCACGGGCTTCCTGGGTGTAGAAGTCCACTTCGAGGATGCTGCGGATCGCTTCCGGCTCGGCGCCATCGACCAGCAGTTGCAGGCCTTTGCGCGAGTAGTTGTCAGGTTCGGCATCAGCCACGCCTTCCAGACCCAGCAGGCCTTCCTTGCGCGCGGTGAGGCTCCAGTTGACGACGCGATCGATACCACCGGCCAGATCGACCCGTGGCGGAAACAGGATCCACGCCAGAATCTGCATGGCGCGTTTGAACGCGCTCATCGGCGATTGCAGCAGTGCGGCACCGATGGTGCCGCCCAGTACGATCAATGCCGCCGGGCCGTTGGCCAGCGCACCGAGGTGACCACCTTCAAGGTAGTTACCACCGATGATGGCGACGAACGCCATGATGATCCCGATAAGGCTTAAAACATCCATCAGAGACACGCCTCGACAATGTGCTTGCCGATGTCGTCGAGGCTGTACACCGCGTCGGCGAGGTCGGCTTTAACGATGGCCATCGGCATGCCGTAGATCACGCAGCTTGCCTCATCCTGTGCCCACACCGCGCTGCCGCCCTGCTTGAGCAGACGCGCGCCTTCACGGCCGTCGGCGCCCATGCCGGTCAACACCACCGCCAGAACTTTGTCGCCGTAGGATTTCGCCGCCGAACCGAAGGTGATGTCCACGCACGGCTTGTAGTTCAGACGTTCGTCGCCCGGGAGGATTTTCACCGCGCCACGGCCGTCGATCATCATTTGCTTGCCACCCGGTGCGAGCAACGCCAGGCCCGGACGCAGGATGTCGCCATCCTCGGCTTCCTTGACGCTGATGCGGCAGAGCTTGTCGAGACGTTCGGCGAAGGCCTTGGTGAACGCTGCCGGCATGTGCTGGATCAGCACGATCGGTGCCGGGAAGTTCGCTGGCAACTGAGTCAGCACGCGTTGCAAGGCAACCGGGCCGCCAGTCGAGGTACCGATGGCAACCAGTTTGTAGGCCTTGCGTTTCGGCGCGGGCGACGAAGCGCTGGCGGCCGGGGCGCGAGTCGGCGCTGGAGCTGGAGCCGGACGCGTTGGTGCACTGGTGCTGTGGCTGCTGAAGCTCGACGCTGCCGGAGCAGGCGTCGGCGCTGGTGCCGCAACCGGCGCAGGCGCGCTGTAAGCACTGAAACGACGGTTACTGCGCGAGATGCTATGCACTTTCTCGCACAGCAGTTGCTTGACCTTCTCGGGATTGCGCGAGATGTCTTCGAAATTCTTCGGCAGGAAATCCACCGCGCCGGCGTCCAGCGCATCCAGGGTGACCCGGGCGCCTTCGTGCGTCAGCGAGGAGAACATCAACACCGGGGTCGGGCAGCGCTGCATGATGTGCCGCACCGCCGTGATGCCGTCCATCATCGGCATCTCGTAGTCCATGGTGATCACGTCCGGCTTGAGGGCCAGCGCCTGATCGATCGCCTCTTTGCCGTTGGTCGCCGTGCCGACGACCTGGATATTGGAATCCGCTGAAAGAATTTCCGAGACGCGGCGGCGGAAAAACCCCGAATCGTCCACCACCAGGACTTTGACTGCCATAAACACTCCATTAGATGGAGCGAGGCCAGGCGCCCCGCTCCACCAGAATCAAATACGCCGTGTGGCGTAACGCTTGAGCATGCTCGGAACATCGAGAATCAGCGCGATGCGGCCGTCACCGGTGATGGTGGCGCCGGACATGCCCGGGGTTCCCTGGAGCATTTTGCCCAATGGCTTGATGACCACTTCTTCCTGGCCCACCAGTTGATCGACGACGAAGCCGATCCGCTGGGTGCCCACCGAAAGGATCACCACATGGCCTTCGCGCTGCTCTTCGTGAGCGGCGGAGCTGACCAGCCAGCGCTTGAGGTAGAACAACGGCAGCGCCTTGTCCCGCACGATCACCACTTCCTGGCCGTCGACGACGTTGGTGGTCGACAGGTCGAGGTGGAAGATTTCGTTGACGTTGACCAACGGGAACGCAAACGCCTGATTGCCGAGCATGACCATCAGGGTTGGCATGATCGCGAGGGTTAGCGGCACCTTGATGACGATCTTCGAGCCCTGGCCCTTGGTCGAGTAAATGTTGATCGAACCGTTGAGCTGGGAAATCTTGGTCTTCACCACGTCCATGCCGACACCGCGGCCGGACACGTCGGAGATCTCGGTCTTGGTCGAGAAGCCCGGGGCGAAGATCAGGTTGTAGCACTCGGTATCGCTCAGGCGATCGGCCGCGTCCTTGTCCATCACACCGCGTTTCACCGCGATGGAACGCAGGACATTCGGGTCCATGCCTTTACCGTCATCGGAGATCGACAGCAGGATGTGGTCGCCTTCCTGCTCGGCTGCAAGAATCACCTTGCCGCCCCGGGCCTTGCCCGACGCTTCGCGTTCTTCCGGCGACTCGATACCGTGGTCGACCGCGTTGCGCACCAAGTGGACCAGCGGGTCGGCCAGGGCCTCGACGAGGTTCTTGTCGAGGTCGGTTTCTTCGCCGACCAGTTCCAGGTTGATCTCTTTCTTGAGCTGGCGAGCCAGGTCGCGAACCAGGCGCGGGAAGCGCCCGAAGACTTTCTTGATCGGTTGCATCCGGGTCTTCATGACCGCGGTTTGCAGGTCGGCGGTGACCACGTCGAGGTTCGACACGGCCTTGGACATGGCTTCGTCGCCGCTGTTGAGGCCGAGGCGGACCAGGCGGTTACGCACCAGCACCAACTCGCCGACCATGTTCATGATTTCGTCGAGACGCGCGGTGTCGACCCGCACGGTGGTCTCGGCTTCGCTAGCCGGTTTTTCCGGTGGCGGCGCAGCGGCGGCACGGGCCGGAGCCGGTGCAGCAGCGGCAGCCGGTTTCGGCGCTTCGGCTTTCGGCTCAGGCTTGGGAGCTGCCTTCGGCGCAGCAGCCGGAGCGGCCGCAGCCTTGGCGGCAGGCGCAGCCACCGTGGAAGCAGCGCCGGCAGTCGCGGCGCCGGCAGTCGCGGCGCCAACGTCAGTGAACTTGCCTTTGCCGTGCAATTCGTCGAGCAGCGATTCGAACTCGTGATCGCTGATCAGATCGCTGCCGGCTGCGGCGGCTGCCGGCGCGGCTGGCGCAGCCGGTGCCGAGGCGATCGCCGATTCCAGTGCTTCAACGGCAAAGTTGCCCTTGCCATGCAGTTGATCGAGCAGGGCTTCGAATTCGTCGTCGGTGATATCCGAGCTGTCGCCCGCCGCCGGGGCTACCGCAGCCGCTGCGGTCGGAGCCACGGCATCCGCCGCGAACTGGCCTTTGCCATGCAACTGATCGAGCAAAGACTCGAACTCGGCGTCAGTGATTTCGTCGCTCGCGGCTTCAGCCGCCGTTTGCGCAGGTGCAACAGCGGCCGGGGCTTCAGCTTCAGCCTTGACGGCGTTCAGCGAGTCCAGCAGTTGTTCAAATTCGTTATCGGTGATGTCGCCAGACGCGTCGCCTTCGACGACCAGTTCTTCGATCATCTCGGCCACCGGCGATGCCGGGGCGGCATCCGCCGATTGCGGTTCGGCCAGACGCGCCAGGGCGGCCAGCAGTTCCGGGGTGGCAGCGGTGATCGGTGCACGCTCACGGACTTCGCTGAACATGCTGTTCACCGCGTCCAGTGCTTCGAGGACAACGTCCATCAGTTCTGCATCAACGCGACGCTCACCCTTGCGCAGGATGTCGAACACGTTTTCGGCGATGTGACAGCACTCCACCAGCTCATTGAGCTGAAGGAAGCCGGCGCCCCCTTTTACAGTGTGGAAACCGCGAAAAATTGCGTTGAGCAGATCTGCGTCATCCGGACGGCTTTCCAGCTCGACCAGTTGTTCGGACAGTTGCTCAAGAATCTCGCCGGCCTCAACCAGGAAATCCTGAAGGATCTCTTCATCGGCGCCGAAGCTCATTAATGGGGTGCTCCTACAGGTCTAAAAACCCAAAAAACCTAAAATTCCACAACTCTAGAATCCGAGGCTGGATAACAAATCGTCCACATCGTCCTGACCGGACACAACGTCTTCTCGTTTATCGGCATGAATCTGCGGACCTTCACCCTGCGAGAGATGTTTTTGTGGATCTTTTTCTGCAAGCATCGCGGCGCGGTCATGTTCGATGCCCGCAAAGCGGTCGACCTGACTGGCCATGAGGACGAGTTTGAGCAAATTGCTTTCGACTTCGGTGACCAGTTGGGTCACACGCTTGATCACCTGACCGGTCAGGTCCTGGTAATCCTGGGCCAGCAGGATGTCGTTGAGATTGCTCGACACCGCACGGTTGTCCGTGCTGCTGCGTGACAGAAAACCGTCGACCCGGCGCGCCAGCTCGCGGAACTCTTCAGCCCCGACCTCGCGACGCATGAAGCGACCCCAATCGGCGCTCAAGGTCTGCGCTTCATCAGCCAGACTGTTGACCACCGGCGTGGCGCTTTCCACCAGATCCATGGTGCGGTTGGCCGCGGCTTCTGTCAGCTTGACCACATAGCCCAGGCGTTCGGTGGCGTCGGTGATTTGCGACACTTCCTCGGCCTGCGGCATGTTCGGATCGATCTGGAAGTTGACGATCGCACTGTGCAGTTCACGTGTGAGCTTGCCGACTTCCTGGTACAGGCCACGGTCACGGGTCTGATTGAGCTCATGGATCAGTTGCACAGCGTCGCCGAACCTGCCTTTTTCAAGGCTTTCGACCAGTTCGACCGCGTGTTTTTTCAGGGTCGACTCGAAATCGCCCTGTGAAGATTCGTTATGCTCCATAGCTCCCCCGCGCGTTCATCAGCCGATGCGTTCGAAAATCTTCTCGATTTTGTCTTTCAACGCCTGAGCCGTGAAAGGTTTGACTACGTAGCCGTTTACACCGGCCTGAGCGGCTTCAATGATCTGCTCGCGCTTGGCTTCTGCAGTCACCATCAGCACTGGCAGGTGCTTGAGTTTTTCATCGGCACGCACGTGGCGCAGCAGGTCGATACCGGTCATGCCCGGCATGTTCCAGTCCGTTACCAGAAAGTCGATGCTTCCGCTGTTGAGCACCGGAATGGCGGTAGTGCCATCGTCGGCCTCGACGGTGTTGGTGAACCCAAGGTCACGCAGCAGGTTCTTGATGATCCGCCGCATCGTTGAGAAGTCATCAACGATGAGGATTTTCATGTTCTTGTCCAATTCGACCTCCAAGCAGTCTTAAACGCGCCCAGCACCTGGACGCGCCATTTCAATCAATCCGGCAAAGCACTCGATGACTGTCTGGAGCACAACAGATCGCGACCGGCGCAGTTCAACACCACACCGGCCTCGTTCGCAGTGTCCCCACACTGCCTTCAGCGCGCTCGCCACTCCCCCAAACGCCCCCGCAAACGGGCCGCGCACTGGCTGTGTAACTGGCTGACCCGCGATTCGCTGACCCCCAGGACCTCACCGATTTCCTTGAGGTTCAACTCTTCGTCGTAGTACAGCGCCAACACCAGTCGCTCACGCTCCGGCAAATTGGCAATCGCGTCCGCCAACGCTGCCTGGAAACGTTCATCTTCCAGATCGCGTGACGGCTCCATATGAGCACTCGCGCCATCCTCGTGCAGCCCTTCGTGTTCGCCGTCCTGCAACAGGTCGTCGAAACTGAACAGGCGACTGCCCAAGGTGTCATTCAAAATCCCGTAGTAATCGTCGAGACTCAATTGGAGTTCGGCCGCAACCTCGTGATCTTTAGCATCACGGCCGGTTTTAGCTTCAATTGAGCGAATCGCGTCGCTGACCATACGGGTATTGCGGTGAACCGAGCGTGGCGCCCAGTCCCCTTTGCGCACTTCGTCGAGCATCGCACCGCGGATTCGTATGCCCGCGTACGTTTCGAAACTGGCGCCTTTGCTGGCGTCGTATTTGGTCGAGACTTCAAGTAGGCCGATCATCCCGGCCTGGATCAGGTCTTCGACCTGCACACTCGCCGGCAAGCGCGCCAGCAAGTGGTAGGCAATGCGTTTGACCAGTGGCGCGTAACGCTCGATCAACTCGTACTGCGCGTCACGTGCCGACTTCTTGTAGTAGTTCATACCGCTTGCGGTCATAGCACGGGCCCTGCCGTTTGCTGCACGAGGCGCTCGACGAAAAACTCAAGATGGCCACGCGGGTTGGCGGGCAGCGGCCAGGTGTCGACCTTCTGCGCGATCGCCTTGAACGCCAGCGAGCACTTGGAGCGCGGGAAGGCTTCGTAGACGGCACGTTGTTTCTGCACAGCCTTGCGCACGCTTTCGTCGTAAGGCACGGCGCCGACGTATTGCAGGGCGACGTCGAGGAAGCGATCCGTGACCTTGGTCAACTTGGCGAACAGGTTGCGCCCTTCCTGCGGGCTCTGCGCCATGTTGGCGAGGACGCGGAAGCGGTTCATGCCGTAATCGCGGTTGAGCAGTTTGATCAGCGCGTAAGCGTCAGTGATCGAGGTCGGCTCATCGCAGACCACCAGCAACACTTCTTGCGCGGCGCGAACAAAACTGACTACCGAGTCACCAATACCCGCAGCAGTGTCGATCACCAGTACATCGAGATTGTCACCGATGTCGCTGAACGCCTGAATCAGGCCGGCATGTTGCGCCGGGCTCAGGTGCACCATGCTTTGCGTGCCGGACGCCGCCGGCACGATGCGAATGCCACCGGGGCCTTGCAACAGCACGTCGCGCAGCTCGCACCGGCCTTCGATGACGTCGGCCAGCGTGCGTTTAGGGGTCAGCCCCAACAATACGTCAACGTTCGCCAGACCCAGGTCGGCGTCCAGCAGCATGACCCGACGGCCAAGCTCTGCCAGCGCCAGCGACAAGTTCACTGACACGTTAGTCTTGCCGACGCCACCTTTGCCGCCGGTCACCGCGATCACCTGTACGGGATGCATGCTGCCCATGTTATTTCTTTACCTTGTCTTGCATAGACGGAGGCCACATTACTGGCTGCGCGTTCACAACCGGAACAATGCATGGCAGACCATCGATGTAGGTACAAAAACTGTTCATGAATACCTCAGCCTACCTGCTTGGTCGGGCTGTGATAGATATCAGCGAACATGTCAGCCATGGCTTCTTCGCTGGGTTCTTCCTGCATTTGCACGCTGACGGCGCGGCTGACCAGTTGATGACGGCGCGGCAGATGCAAATCATCCGGAATCCGTGGGCCATCGGTCAGGTACGCGACCGGCAATTCATGACTGATCGCCAGGCTCAACACTTCGCCAAGGCTGGCCGTTTCATCCAGTTTAGTCAGGATGCAGCCGGCAAGCCCGCAACGCTTGTAACTGTGATAAGCGGCGGTTAGAACCTGTTTCTGGCTGGTGGTTGCCAAGACCAGATAATTTTTTGAACGAATGCCACGCCCGGCCAGACTTTCCAGCTGCATGCGCAGGGCCGGATCGCTGGCTTGCAGGCCGGCAGTATCGATCAACACCACGCGTTTGCGCAGCAGTGGATCCAGCGCTTGCACCAGCGATTGGCCCGGATCGACGTGGGTCACTGGCACATTGAGAATGCGGCCCAGCGTCTTCAGTTGTTCCTGAGCGCCGATACGGAAACTGTCCATGCTCACCAGCGCGACATTCTGCGCGCCGTATTTGAGCACGTAACGCGCGGCAAGCTTGGCGAGTGTAGTGGTCTTGCCCATGCCGGCAGGGCCGACCATGGCAATCACACCGCCCTCTTCCAGCGGCTCGACTTCCGGTACGGCAATCATCCGTGCCAGGTGCGCGAGCAACATGCGCCAGGCCTGACGCGGTTCTTCGATATCGGTGATCATCGCCAGCAGATCGCGCGACAACGGGCCGGACAGGCCGATACGTTGCAGACGGCGATACAGGTTGGCTTGCGCCGGACGGCTGCCTTGCAGCTGATTCCAGGCCAGGGTGCCGAGCTGAACTTCCATCAGCTCGCGCAGGCTGTTCAATTCAAAGCGCATCGAATCCAGTGCACGCGGATCGACACCGCCGGAGGACTGCGCAGGTGCCGGGGCCGGACGCGCCGGAGCGGCGTAAGTCGGCTCGGTCAGGGGTTCAGCGGCGGTCAGCGGCAGGCCGGCCGTCAACGGCAGCCCGGCGAAAATCTGGCGATTGCTGTTGCCGTCGGCTTCGCCACGCAGGCTCAACTCGGCCTGGGCGGTGACGATGCGCGACTGGGTCTTGCGCAGCTCGTCTTCGAGTTCCATGTTCGGAACCCGTGGCGCCAGCGCCGACAATTTGTAATCCAGTGCCGCCGTCAGCTCGACGCCGCCGGCAATGCGGCGGTTGCCAATGATGGCGGCATCAGCGCCCAGCTCATCACGAACCAGCTTCATGGCCTGACGCATATCGGCGGCAAAGAAACGCTTAACTTGCATAAACCACTACCTCAGCCGTTGGGCCCTACTGTCGCAACGATGGTCACTTGCTTGTTGTCCGGTATTTCCTGGTAGGCCAGCACATGCAATCCAGGGACTGCGAGGCGGCCAAAGCGCGAGAGCATCGCGCGGATCGGGCCGGCTACCAAGAGGATCACCGGCTGACCTTGCATTTCCTGACGCTGCGCCGCTTCGATGAGCGAACGCTGCAGCTTCTCGGCCATGCTTGGCTCCAGCAGAACACCCTCTTCCGAGCCTTGTCCTGCCTTCTGCAGACTATTGAGCAATATTTGTTCCAACCTTGGTTCCAAGGTGATCACAGGCAGCTCGGACTCAGTGCCTACAATGCTTTGGACGATGGCGCGCGATACGCCGACCCGCACAGCAGCCACCAGCGCGGCGGTATCTTGACTCTTCGCGGCGTTGTTGGCGATGGCTTCGGCGATGCTGCGGATATCGCGCACCGGCACATGTTCGGCAAGCAGCGCTTGCAGCACTTTGAGCAGCTGCGACAACGTGACCACGCCCGGCACCAGCTCTTCTGCCAGTTTCGGCGAGCTTTTGGCCAGCAATTGCATAAGTTGCTGCACTTCTTCGTGGCCGATCAGCTCACTGGAGTGCTTGTACAGAATCTGGTTCAAGTGGGTCGCGACCACGGTGCTGGCGTCGACCACGGTGTAACCGAGCGATTGTGCCTGGGCGCGCTGGCTGATTTCGATCCATACCGCCTCGAGGCCGAAAGCCGGATCTTTGGCGTTGATACCGTTGAGCGTGCCGTAGACCTGGCCTGGGTTGATCGCCAGTTCGCGGTCCGGGTAGATCTCGGCTTCGGCGAGGATCACGCCCATCAGGGTCAGGCGATAGGCGCTTGGCGCCAGATCGAGGTTGTCGCGGATGTGCACGGTAGGCATCAGGAAGCCCAGATCCTGCGAGAGCTTCTTGCGCACGCCCTTGATCCGCGCCAGCAATTGCCCGCCCTGGTTGCGATCCACCAATGGAATCAGGCGATAACCGACTTCCAGACCAATCATGTCGATCGGCGTCACGTCGTCCCAGCCCAGCTCTTTGGTTTCCATGGCGCGGGCCGGCGACGGCAGCAAATCCTGCTGGCGCTTGACCTCTTCCAACGCCACGACTTTAGCGACGTTCTGCTTTTTCCAGAACAGGTACGCGCCACCAGCGGCCAGCGCAGCCATGCTCAGGAACGAGAAGTGCGGCATGCCCGGCACCAGGCCCATGACCGCCATCAACCCGGCGGCCACGGCCAGCGCTTTCGGCGAGGCGAACATCTGGCGATTGATCTGTTTGCCCATGTCTTCCGAACCGGAAGCACGGGTCACCATGATCGCCGCCGCTGTTGATAACAACAGTGATGGCAATTGCGCCACCAAACCGTCACCGATGGTCAGCAAGGCGTAAACCTTGCCGGCATCGCCGAAGCTCATGTTGTGCTGGAAGATACCCACGGCCATACCGCCAATGAGGTTGATGAACAGAATCAGCAGGCCGGCAATGGCGTCACCACGGACGAATTTGCTGGCACCGTCCATCGAACCGTAGAACTCGGCCTCTTGGGCGACTTCCTGACGGCGCATCTTGGCTTGGTTCTGGTCGATCAGACCGGCGTTAAGGTCGGCGTCGATCGCCATTTGTTTGCCGGGCATCGCATCGAGAGTAAAGCGCGCGCTCACCTCGGAAATCCGTCCGGCACCCTTGGTGACCACGACGAAGTTGATGATCATGAGGATCGCGAAGACCACGATACCGACCACGTAGTTACCGCCGATCACCACCTCACCGAAGGCCTGGATCACCTTACCGGCAGCGGCGTGGCCGTCCTGACCGTGGAGCATCACCACCCGCGTCGAGGCCACGTTCAACGCCAGCCGCAACAGCGTCGCGACCAACAGAATCGTCGGGAACACGGCGAAATCCAGCGGCCGCAGCGCATACACGCAGACCAGCAGGACGACGATCGACAGGGCAATGTTGAAGGTGAAGAACACGTCGAGCAGGAACGGCGGCACCGGCAACATCATCATCGCCAGCATGACCAGCAGCAACAGCGGCACGCCCAGATTGCCTCGACTGAGGTCGGCAATGTTGCTGCGGGCACTGTTGATTAACTGAGAGCGATCCACCGGTTTTCCCCGTTCCTTTAAAGCAAACTTTTGACGCCCAGAGCGGGCTCACGGCGGGTACTGCAAGAAGCTTTCCAACTTTGACCGGGGAGAGAAAACATGACCAATGTAGACCTTCGCCTGCTCGCGGTAGCGGTTTGTCTGGTTCGAATTGATCGACTAAAAAATCCTCATCGCGAGCAGGCGAAGGCCTACAGGGGATTGCATTCCAGATGTCAGATTGAAATGCATTCCAAAATGTGGGAGCGAGCCTGCTCGCGAAGGGGCCCTTATGTCCGGCACAAATTTTTCGATTTAAACGAAGCTGTTTAAAAGACACCTTCAGACACGCCTTCAAGGCTACAAATCCTTGCGCCATTGCCTACAGCCAAGCCAGAATCCGCCGGCTTGTGCGTCTCGGGGTCGGGTTCTATTGTGGCCCGGTCGCTGACGAATCAGCGATCGGGTCTCGCAGCCCGTCGATCTCTGGACGCACAACACCCGCTTTTTTATGGCGGCTGTACGTGGGAGACCTTCGGGTCTGCCGGTTCTAGAGTCCCGGTCTGCGACCCGCGTATAGCTGCCACCTTCATTCGTCTCGCAGCGAACGTTGGCAGCTCCAATGACTCTAGGAGCAGTCGCAGCGCAGGACGCTGCTGGGTATCGCGCAATTGATCATGCTCGGCGAGTTGGCGGTGAATCGGGTGATGGATAATCTGGAATTGCCGAATTAACGCCTGACTACCGTGCAGAAAATCGTTCCCGTACTATGCGCGGGAACGATCCACAGTGATGGCTCCAGAACGGCTTGCCCCGCCCGGAAAGCCGCTGAAAGCGTTGATCGCCGCCACTTTCAGCCATGACGCCTATCTGACTACGTCGGGAAATACCCCATTGCCCGAGAGCGAGTCACCCCATCAGATAAAAACACGTTGCGACTGCCCATGGCCCCGTTGCTCACCAGCAACGAATGTTCGATTGCATACAAGTGCGGGTATGAAAGATTGACCGACACAAACCGCCCGTAATACAAGCCCCGCCCGCCATAGATGGGCGTCACGTCAACAAAGTTGTTATGCAAAATCCCCCATCCCATGGGTTGTCCACTGTTGTCCATGCTAACGGCACCGAACTGCCTGAACCAGGCGCCGGCCTCGGCTGCAGTCATGAAGGTATTGTTCAATATCAGCCGGTAGACATTCATCACCCGCACCGGATAAGAAACCTGGTTTTCATCGGCATCCGTCACAGTGATAGTGGTTGATTGATTACTTAGCCCCGACACTTTGCCATTGGCATCGACCGATGCTATGCCCGCATTGGCTGAACGATAGGTGTAAGGCGGCCGCCCGCCCGTTGGAACGCGCACTTGCACATTGTTGACAACCTCGCGCTCGCGTAATCCATACGCTGTGCCGCCCAACAGTTTCCAGCCATTCAAAAGCATCGTTTGCGTATCAATTGCCAGTTTTTCTGTGACTTTGACGGTATACCGCGCCACAGGAAGCACCAATGCCGTGTCCTCATCATCCGTGCTTTTCAGTGCTATTTTGCAGGTCAACGCACATCCAGAAAGATCCTTCAGAGAGTAGAACCAGCTTCGCGCCGCCTTGACGCTGATGCCTTGAGTCACTTCTTCGGCAGTCAACGCGGTACCGGGGCGCAATACCAACGGCTCAACGCCCTCGCTGCTGACCATGATCCAGACGCGCTGCCCGACCTCGGCAATCGGCAGCGGCGGCTTGACCACACATGTGAGGTCAGTCTGGATGATTCTCAGATCGATCAGCGGTACAGCACCGGCTTCGACGATATGCGGCCGAGTCAGGACGGGATCACCGTCACTGATTGTCTTGACCGTCAACATCAACGGCCTGGACTGGATCGTCTTGCCGTTTCTGATCAGCTCGTAAAGGACTTCAACCAGTTTTCCCAGATTTTCCGCAATGAATGAAGGCCGCAGCACAAAGAATGCAACGTTGTCAGCATTCAACGGTAGAGGAGCAAACGTCGGCGAACCCTCCCCCGGCGCCCCTTTGACCAGCAAACGCACTTGATCACCCGGGCGCGGACTGGCCACATGGACTCGCGCTCGGGCACCGCCATTATTTTCCAGCGGGTCAAGTACGCCATCAGGCGCACGGCGTACAGTTGGCGGCTGCAACGACTGCGCCGGATCGCCGATATACAACTCGAGCAACGCGGATGATTGCGGCAGTTCGTCTGGCCGCTCGATCCACCAGAGCACACTGAAAAACTGCTCCCGATAGAACTTGATAGCTTCGCCGTCCAGCCAAAATTCCAGATCTTTGTCTGCCCGGGTTTGATCAATCGGCAACTTGTCCCGAAAAACTACCCCGCCCGCATCGCCCCGCCCCTCCACATGCACCACATCGCCCAGGCGGGTATACGAAGCTGCTGCAACCTGAATATCCGTTCCGTACGGCACATGCGCAGGATTGAGCACACCATCAATGGCGCTAATGACCACCGGCGCAGGCAAGACAGGTTTGAAATCGTCTACACGTGCATACAGCTTTTCCGATACCAACGCAGGATTCAACGTGGCATGGCTGACCTCATACGAGACACCGACCGACCCTCGGATCAATGGAGCGATGTTGTTGCCAGTGACATTAAAGGCAATGGCCTGCCCTACCAACCGGTCGCTGACGTCGCGATACGTCTGATACAGGTGCGGGCGTCCGGAAGCACTGGTCCCCATCCAAGTCAATGTGACTCTGAAACCCTTTTTGATCCGGTCATCGGGACCGCACAACACCACGGTCTGACTTAGCGCAGGATCCAGAGTGCCGCCCACCAGATCCGTCATCCACGGTGCCGGCAGTCGCAACGTCTTTCCTTGCAAGGTGAAAATATAGATCTCTGAACGATCCGGCTCCCCCTCATCTTTGATGCGCCGGTAATCCACTTGCACCTGCCCGGACGCACTGGCAAGCACTATCGGATTGGGAATTTTGAAAGACTGAATCCCGATACGAGTAATCGATTGCTCTTCATTGTGCTCGACCACCTCTCCGCTTTGCGCCGTAGCCGTCCATTGAAGCCGGAGTTTTTGCCCCTTCACAAAACCAGTGCGCGTAATGATCTGAACTTCCAGGTCGTCGAATCCAACCTCATCAAGGCTGACCAGATCTTCATCGGCGAGAGGAACGAATACCGGATCGAGCCAGTTTTTGTCTGGATCGCTGATGACGGTCGTACGCTCCGAAAAGTCGCTGACGTTCTCTACCTGATCTTCGATCTGATAGACCACCACCGCCGGATTTGCGGGGCCCGCATCCCGGATATTCTCTGGCGAAATGAAAACACTGATCTCTTTTCCGACCTCGCTTTCCAGCACCGTGTAGGGCGTGACAGCAATGCCGTGGAAACAGAGTTTCAACTTGTCCCCTTTGGTCATGAAGGGCCAGGGAGGGATAACCGCCGTGACGCCCTCGGCAGCCACCTCCTTGTCAATGACTTGACCGGGCTTCAACTGAAGTCGAGCCGGCTTGAGTCGTTGATGGCCGGGCAAGTCCGGCTCGGGATCGTTGCCACCCGGCGGATCGATCTTGAACCAGACTTCGATCTGCGCCCCCTCAGGGGGCTGACCGCTTTTGCGCAGAATCTCGTAGCGCAAGGTATGCACGCCGGCCGGAACCAGCTTCGCAGCGATGTGCATCACCACATCGAGATTACCGTGGTCAGCAGGCAGCACCGACGTGTCAACCAAATTCTCACCGACGTACAGTCGAATGGTGTCGCCTTCGGCCATATTCAGATAGGCCTGTACCAGCACCCGAAGTCCGTTGGCACTCGTATAAAGCAAGGGGCGGTTGACCCCCACTTGCGCCGGCGGAAAATCGATGCCTGTGAACTGCCCGGGGATATTGGGCGGGAACAACGAAAAAAGCCCCATACCTCCGTTGGAGTCAAAAGGGGTTATGTCATGTTGCGTATCGTCGATATCGTCCTCAATCGGCATCACCATCAAACCAATCATCGCCCTGCTCCTGAAAAATTCCGTAGCGGTTTGCCAAGGATCTGCAGAGGCCATTGAAAACCTCACGACAACATTCGACCACTGTCAGAACTAACAGGTGCGCGGGTTTTTCAGACAAACGGCGCTGACACCCGAGGAGGAAAATACAATCTGGCGGATGCGCACAGGGGGACGGATTTATTTAACCAGTGAGCGGGGCTTGATCGAGATTTTTCTGCTGACCGGGATGGCCCATTCGCGAGCAAGCTCGCTCCCACTGGGAAATGCATTCCAAATGTGGGAGCGAGCTTGCTCGCGAAGGGGCCAGTGAAGTCAGCGCAAATCGCCTTTTAAACTCAGGCGTTTAAAAGACACCTCCAGACACGCCTTCCAGGCTACAAATTCTTGCGCCATTGCCTACAGCTACGCCAGAATCCGCCGGCTTGTGCGCTTTGGGGGCGGGTTCTATTGTGGGTCGGTCGCTGACGAATCAGCGATCGGGTTTAGCGACTCGAACTCAAGTCAAAGGTGCATCAGCGTTCCAGGCTTCGTTGCGGATCTGTATTTTCGCGATTTCGTCATGGTGGCTGTATGCGGGAGACCCTCGGGTCTGCCGGGTGCCTTTGACCGGTTCGCTAACCTGCGTACAGCCGCCACCTCTCCTGTTTAGCGACAGGTTGTCGCGGCTCCACCTCAAAGGAGCTTCACCATGATCAAACCAACACCCAACCCACCCGAAACCGACCCCTCCTCCCCCTACGAATCCCTCGATTCAAAAAAACTCCACGAAGCCGCCGACCGCGCCCTCGATCACTACCTCTGCCCACCCGGCTCCACGCCACCACCGCGTAAGACCCGCCGGATGTACGCCGTCACCGCAGACTTCAAAAACGAGGAACTGCTGGCCGATGCCAGCGAAACCCTCGCTTCAGCCAGAACCATCGCCCATGACTTTGCCCACCTCATACCGGCATCGCAGCGCAGGACGCTGTTGGGGATTGCGCAGTTGATCATGCTCGGCGAGCTGGCGGTGAATCGGGTGATGGATAATCTGGAGATCCCGGGGTGATGCGGGCAGGCTGAGATATTCGGTGCTCCTGCCGGCCTCTTCGAGCAAGCTCGCTCCCACATTTTGATCCTCTTGGATGCGAACCTTGCAGCGACGGAAGATCCTGCGGGACGCAGCTTGCTCGAGCCTGCCTCACGGCAGGCAGGGGCGCGCAGCCACCCAGCAATACCACACGTCGGAAAATCATCACCACCTGTCAGATGTGACAGGTGACGGACGCCTCGTTCTGCGTTGTGATGAACCTTGCCTGCCATTGTTCGTCACCATTGTCCTTGGAGAACAGAATGAGCGTTCAAGTCAATTCACTCGAAGCCAACGCAGCCCTGGCCTTGTATCCCGTGTACCCACCGCAATGGATAACACCGGTGCTGCCTCCAGGTACTGCTGATGGTGGCCTTCCTCTCTCGGCATTCATTCCATCTGGCGTAGAACTTGTCATCGACCCCATAACCGGCTTGCGGAATTGGGTCATGGCGGCTTTTGACGTCGTGACTATTCTTGTCAACGGAGTCAGCACCGGCATCAGCAAAACCATCTATCCCGGTGAGGAGCAGGAACGCATTCTTTTGCGCGTGCCGGCGAGCTGGTTCACAAACGGTGTCAACGATGTCCGCTACAGAGTGGCCCGAGCCAGCGGCAACGACGATAACTCACCCACACTCAAGCTGCTTTACAACAACCCGGCGCCTACCGTCACCGTCAGCCATCCACCCAGCGTCGTACCGGGGCAGACGGCAGTCCTCACGATTACTGTCACTTACCCACGGCCTCACGACACGGTCAAGCTCACCATAGGCACCTGGAGCATCACATTTCCCAACCCCACAAACCCGATCAACCACACCTTGACGGCTGCCGAACTGCTGTTGATTGGCGACGGCACCCATTCGGTCTTCGCCACGGTGCGCGATCAATTGACCAACAACAACGAGTCGGCGAAGACCCCGATTAATATCACTGCAAATCAGAAGGTGTACAACTCGCCGATAATCCTTGAGGCCGTGGACGGCATGCTGGATGTGGCCGCACTGAAAGGTCAGGACGCCACGCTACGAGCACGCGACTGGACAGGATTACAGGTCGGTCAGCAGGTGTGGTTGAAATTCACCGGCCAGAAACCCGACGGCTCGGCGCACGTCCTGCAATTCTGGAATGGTGGCACCCACAAGGTGAATGCGACCTGGGTCAGTCAGAGGTTCTGGGATAAACCGCTGCTCATCGCTTTCCTGAGAGAATTGAACGACGGATCGGAGTTGAAACTGGAATTCTGGGTGTCGGAGGACAAGAGCAATAACTTTGCTAGCGCCACGCGGTTTCCGGATCAGGTGTATACCGTCAGGACCGTGGAGAATGTAGAACCGACAATAGACTCAATCAAAGGCTTACCCAGTAACATCGAAATCCCTGACAATGACGACACAGTAGAAAACTCAATAATTCTCATCGGCACAGCCGCCAAAGGCCAACAAGTTGATGTAATAGAAGGCGACGTATCAAAAGGTAAACCCGTCGCTAGTCCGACAGATGGAGAATGGAGGCTGACCCTTACAGAACTGACCAAGGGCAGGTACACCTTTGTTGCTAAGGCACAATACGCTGACAACCCAACATCAAAACCCAGGTCACTTACCGTTCACCAGCCCCTGCAAATTGACCAATCCAATATGATTCTCAACGGCTACCGGATATACACCGGATGGGCGACCACGGGCTTGGAGTTTTTAAACAACTCCGCAACTCGAACCGCCTCTTATGGAGTAAGCCCAGTCACTTATATGTCCAGCAACACAGCCATCGCTACAGTGGATATGAATGGCAAGGTTATCGGCCTTCGCAACGGTAACGGTAACGTAGTCATCACCGTTCAGGACAAGTTAAGCACTCTTACTTACAACGTATATGTCAGCAACATCTTCCGGCTGGATATAAGTACAGTTGGATATAATTATCAGCAAGCAATCAGCTGGAGAAATACCATCGCCGGCTCAGTACCTTTAACTAATGCACTGACAGCCATGCGTCGCGTTTACGGCCCGGATAACAACTGGCCTTTGGTGCCGGGAGGGGTGTACAGAATGTGCGATGAAGGCGGCTGCCCAAGCGGCTGGGGATCGATATTTGGGTATCGTAATGGAGGAGTCATATGCCATTCGGATTTGAGTAGAAATCTGGTTTCATGGTGTCTCAGACCGTATTGATCAGACGCGCTTGGTTTTAAAAGGCTAAAGGTAAAAGTTAAAAAAAAAGGGGGGGGGGTAAAAAGAAGCCAGACCTGAATGGCACTGACCGGGATGGCCCATTCGCGAGCAAGCTCGCTCCCACAGGGAAACGCATTCCAAATGTGGGAGTGAGCTTGCTCGCGAAGGGGTCAGTTAAGTCAGCGCAAATCGCCTTTTAAACTCAGGCGTTTAAAAGAAACTTCCAGACACGCCTTACAGGCTACAAATTCTTGCGCCATTGCCTACAGCTACCCCAGAATCCGCCGGCTTGTGCGCCTTCGGGTCGGGTTCTATTGTGGGTCGGTCGCTGACGAATCAGCGATCGGGTTTAGCGATCCGATACCCTACAGACGCTCAATCCCCAGTCTCAATTGCAGCTTTGTCTATCTGCACTTGGCGTCATGGTGGCTGTGCGTGGGAGACCTTCGGGTCTACCCGGGGTTTCTGTGACCCGGATCGCTAACCTGCGTACAGCCGCCACCTTTACTTGTTTAGCGATGAGCCGTGGCGGCTAAATCAACCACGGAGTCTCACCATGATCAAACCAACACCCAATCCACCCGAAACCGACCCCACCTCCCCCTACGAATCCCTCGATTCAAAAAAGCTCAACGACGCCGCCGAACGCGCCCTCGACCATTACCTCTGCCCACCCGGCTCCACCCCACCGCCACGTAAAACCCGTCGGATGTACGCCGTTAACGCCGACTTCAAAAACGAGGAGCTGCTGGCCGATGCCAGCGAAACACTCGCCTCGGCCAGAACCATCGCCCATGACTTTGCCCACCTCATCCCCGCGTCGCAACGCAGGACGCTGTTGGGTATCGCGCAATTGATCATGCTCGGCGAGCTGGCGGTGAATCGGGTGATGGATAATCTGGAGGTGCCGCAGTAGCGACACGCGATGATCGTTCCCACGCGCAGCAAAGGAATGCCTCAACGGACGCTCCGCGTTCGGCTTTGGAAGGGACGCGGAGCGTCCCGGGCTGCATTCCTTTGCTGCGCGTGGGAACGATCATAAAAAACCGCCGCCCCGTTTTCAGCGGCTTTGCGAACAGTGGTCAATACCGGAGGATTTTTACTTTTCCATTCTTGCTCTTGGGCAATTCGAACTCGACCTCGCCGCCCACTTTGACGCTCGCCCGCAGGGCATCGGGCAATGGAATGCTGAATCGGTATTCTTTGGCCGTCAGAAAAAACCCCGTGGCTTCGGCAAAGGAAATACATCGTCCCGAGGGCTTCGGCGTGATGGTGCCCCTTCCGGTTTTTTCGTCATAACTGCTGAAAATACCTTTCATTGTCGTGCTCCCTTGCACTCGCCCGCATGACCGCGCCAGGTTCACGGCGCCACCTTGCATCAAACTGCAAAATCACGACGAGCGCACCTGTCAGAGTTGACAGTAAAGGGAGATCTCAGACCAATGGCTGCACAACGACGTCAGGAGTCGCGACGCAGATCCGGCGGAATCGGCAAGTCGTCCTTGAGCGGATCCGGGCGTTTGCCCTTGCCCGCACGGTACTGGCGGATCTGGTAGACGTAGGCCAGGACCTGCGCGACCGCGAGATACAGACCACCAGGAATTTCCTGCTCGAGTTCGGTGGAGTAGTAGATCGAACGCGCCAGCCCCGGCGATTCGAGGAGCATGACGTTGTTGGCTACGGCGATTTCGCGGATTTTCAGGGCGAGGAAGTCGCTGCCCTTGGCCAGCAGCACGGGTGCGCCGCCCTTCTCCGAGTCGTACTTGAGCGCGACGGCGTAGTGGGTCGGGTTGGTGATGACCACGTCGGCGTCGGGAATCGCCGCCATCATGCGCCGTTGAGACATTTCGCGCTGGGTCTGGCGGATGCGCTGTTTGACCTCCGGGCGACCCTCCTGATCCTTGTGCTCGTCGCGCACTTCCTGCTTGGTCATCAGCAGTTTCTTGTGGGCTTCCCAGAGCTGCACCGGCACATCGACAGCCGCGATGATGATCAGGCCGCAGGCCAGCCACAATGTGCTCCAGCCGACCAGCGTCACGCTGTGGATGATCGCCATTTCAAGTGGCTCGTGGGCGATCCGCAAAAAGTCATCGACGTCCGCCGACAACACTGCCAACGCCACGCCCAGTGTGATCAGGAACTTGGCCAGGGCCTTGAGCAGTTCGACCACAGCCTTGAACGAGAACATCCGCTTCAGGCCTGCCGCCGGGTTCATCCGGCTGAACTTGGGCGCCATGGAGCCCGCTGCGAACAGCCAGCCACCGAGGGAAATCGGCCCGATCAACGCGGCGAGCAACAGAGTGATCATGATCGGCTGGATCGCCAGCAGCGCCATCTGGCCCGACTGCAACAGAAACGCGCCCATGGAACCCTGATCCATGATCACTTCGCGCGACAGCGTGAAGTTCAGGCGCATCAGTTCCATCAGGTCTTCGGCCAGCATGCCGCCAAACACCAGCAGCGCACCGGCACCGGCCATGGTCACGGCCAGGGTGTTGAGTTCTTTGGAACGGGCAATTTCACCCTTTTCACGAGAGTCCTTTTTACGTTTCTCCGTGGGGTCTTCTGTTTTGTCCTGACCGCTTTCGCTCTCTGCCATGACTCAGCGCGCCCGTGCCAGTTCGCGTAACAACTGCAAGGCCTCGGTGGCCAGCGGCTGGTACTGATTGAGAATGTCCGCCAGACCGACCCAGACGATAAACAGACCGAGCACCAGGGTCAGCGGAAAACCGATGGAGAAAATGTTCAGTTGTGGCGCCGCGCGGGTCATCACGCCAAACGCGATGTTGACCACCAGCAACGCCGTCACCGCCGGCAACACCAGCAACAATGCGGCGCCCAGCACCCAGCCGAGTTTGCCGGCCAGTTCCCAGTAATGCGCGGTCATCAGACCGCTGCCGACCGGTAGCGTGGTGAAGCTTTCGGTGAGGACTTCGAAGACCACCAGATGGCCGTTCATCGACAGGAACAGCAAAGTCACCAGCATGGTGAAGAACTGCCCGATCACCGCCACCGAGACACCGTTGGCCGGGTCGACCATCGAGGCGAAGCCCATGCCCATCTGAATCGCGACAATTTGCCCCGCGACGGCAAAGGCCTGGAAAAACAGTTGCAGGGAAAACCCCAGCACCGCACCGACCAGAATCTGCTCGGCTATCAGCAGCAAGCCACTGAGATCCAGCGGGCTGACCGCCGGCATCGGCGGCAGGCTCGGCGCAATACACACGGTGATGGCCACGGCGAAATACAGGCGCACCCGGCGCGACACCAACGTCGTGCCGAACACCGGCATGACCATCAGCATCGAGGCGACGCGAAACAGCGGCAACATGAACGAGGCCACCCAGGTACTGATCTGGGTGTCGGTCAGCTGAAGCAGCGATTGCATGGCTTAGCCGATGACCATCGGGATGTTTTTGTACAACTGGATGATGTATTCCATGAACGTCTGCACGATCCACGGACCACCGATGATCAACGTCACCAGCATCACCAGCAGACGCGGGAGGAAGCTCAGGGTCTGTTCGTTGATCTGCGTAGCGGCCTGGAACATCGCCACCAGCAAGCCGACCAACAGGCTCGGCACTACCAGAATCGCGACCATCAATGTGGTCAGCCAAAGGGCTTCACGAAAGATATCGACCGCAACTTCCGGCGTCATGGCGAGACACCTCCAAAACTGCTGGCCAGGGTGCCGATGATCAGCGCCCAGCCATCAACCAGCACGAACAGCATGATTTTGAACGGCAGCGAGATGATCAGCGGCGACAGCATCATCATACCCATCGCCATCAGCACACTGGCCACGACCAGGTCGATGATCAGGAACGGAATGAAGATCATGAAGCCGATCTGGAACGCCGTTTTCAGCTCGGAGGTCACGAAGGCCGGCACCAGGATGGTCAACGGCGCCTGATCCGGCGTCGCGATGTCAGTGCGCTTGGACAGGCGCATGAACAGCTCCAGATCGCTGGTGCGGGTCTGGGCGAGCATGAAGTCCTTGATCGGCACCTGGGCCTTTTCGACCGCTTGCTGGGCGGTAAGGGTTTCCGCCAGATACGGTTGCAGCGCATCCTTGTTCACCCGGTCGAACACCGGGGCCATGATGAACATGGTGAGGAACAGCGCCATGCCGGTGAGGATTTGGTTCGACGGCGTCTGTTGCAGACCGAGGGCCTGACGCAGGATCGAGAAGACAATGATGATCCGGGTGAAACTGGTCATCAGAATCACGGCCGCCGGAATGAAGCTCAGGGCGGTCATGATCAGCAGGATCTGCAGACTGACCGAATACTCCTGCGCGCCATCGGCGTTGGTGCCCAGCGTGATCGCCGGGATCGACAACGGATCGGCGGCGAATGCCAGCGGCGCGGCCAGCAACAGGGCCAGCGTCAAGACGATGCGTAACGCACCCATTACTTCTTATCCTTCTGATCCTTGCCGAGAATCTTCAGCAGATGCTGGGCAAATTCCGGGGTCGCTTTCTCGCTGGTATTCGGCACCTCGACCGGCTCTTTGAGCACATGCAGCGCGGTGATGGTGCCGGGGCTGAGGCCGAGCAGAATCTGCTCGTTGCCGACCTGCACCAGCAGCAAACGGTCACGCGGGCCGAGCGCGCGCGAACCGATCAGCTCGATCACCTGGCCCTTGCCTGCCGGACCTGCCTGCTGCACCCGGCGCAACAGCCAGGCGAGGAAGAAGATCAACCCCAGCACCAGCAACAGGCCGAATACCAGTTGCGTCAGTTGCCCGGCCACGCCGCTGTTGACCATCGGCGCGGTGGCGGCTGGCACTGTGGTCGCCGTTGAAGGCTCGGCGGCCAGCACGCTCAATGGCAATGCCAGCAAAGCCCAGAGAAACCGTTTCACTCAGCGCAGCTTCTTGATGCGTTCGCTTGGGCTGATCACGTCAGTCAGGCGGATGCCGAACTTCTCGTTGACCACAACTACTTCACCGTGCGCAATCAGCGTGCCGTTAACCAGCACGTCGAGCGGCTCACCGGCCAGACGATCAAGCTCGATTACCGAACCCTGGTTGAGTTGCAGCAGGTTGCGAATGTTGATGTCGGTGCTGCCGACTTCCATCGAGATCGACACCGGGATGTCGAGGATCACGTCCAGGTTCGGGCCATCGAGGGTCACCGGATCGTTGTTCTTCGGCACGCTGCCGAACTCTTCCATTGGCAGACGCGAGCCGCTGGATGCGTCGGCGGCCAGCAGGGCGTCGATGTCAGCTTGACCGTCACCGGTTTCTTCCAGGGCCGCAGCCCATTCGTCAGCCAGTGCCTGGTCGTCCTGGGCGTTCATATCGTCGTTCATCATTTGTCCTCGGCGGGCAAAAATTCAGTTAAATGCTTGGGGTAGGAGCGCCGTTTCAGCGACGCTCGATCGGCTCGATCACTTGCAACGCGAGGTTGCCTTTGTGCGAGCCCATCTTGACCTTGAAGGCCGGCACGCCGTTGGCGCGCATGATCATTTCTTCCGGCATCTCGACCGGGATCACATCCCCCGGCTGCATGTGCAGGATGTCGCGCAGGCGCAACTGACGACGGGCCACCGTGGCCCCGATCGGCACGTCGACGTCCAGCACGTCCTGGCGCAGGGCGTTGACCCAGCGCTCGTCCTGATCGTCGAGGTCCGACTGGAAGCCGGCGTCGAGCATTTCGCGCACCGGCTCGATCATCGAGTACGGCATGGTCACGTGCAGGTCGCCGCCACCGCCATCGAGTTCGATGTGGAAGGTCGACACCACAATGGCTTCGCTCGGGCCGACGATGTTGGCCATGGCCGGGTTCACTTCCGAGTTGATGTACTCGAAGTTGACTTCCATGATCGCCTGCCAGGCTTCCTTCAAGTCGATGAAAGCCTGCTCCAGCACCATGCGCACCACACGCAGTTCGGTCGGGGTGAATTCACGCCCTTCGATCTTGGCGTGACGGCCGTCGCCGCCGAAGAAGTTGTCCACCAGCTTGAACACCAGCTTGGCGTCGAGGATGAACAGCGCGGTGCCGCGCAGGGGTTTGATCTTGACCAGGTTGAGACTGGTCGGCACGTACAGCGAGTGCACGTATTCGCCGAACTTCATCACCTGCACGCCACCGACGGCAACGTCCGCCGAGCGGCGCAGCATGTTGAACATGCTGATGCGGGTGTAGCGGGCGAAACGCTCGTTGATCATTTCCAGGGTCGGCATGCGTCCACGGACGATGCGATCCTGGCTGGTCAGGTCATAGCTTTTGACGGTGCCGGGTTCGGCAGCGTTATCGGTCTGTACCAGACCATCGTCGACGCCATGCAACAGCGCGTCGATCTCATCCTGGGACAGCAGGTCCTGCACGGCCATGTCGTGTTCCTACTGCAGTACGAAATTAGTGAAAAGCAACTGTTCGATCACCACTTTGCCGAGCTCTTTCTGCGCCACTTCCTGGACGCTGGCGGTGGCTTTCTGCCGCAGCATTTCCTGGCCGACCGGCGAGGCGAGGGTCGCGAAGTCCTGCCCGGAGAACAGCATGACCAGGTTGTTGCGGATCACCGGCATGTGCACCTTGAGCGCATCCAGATCAGCCTGATTGCGGCCAAGCATGGTGATGCTCACCTGCATGTAGCGCTGACGGCCGTTCTGGTTGTAGTTGGCAACAAAGGCCGGCGCCATCGGCTCGAAAATCGCCGGCTGCTTGCCGACAGGCGCTGCATCAGCGGCTTCGGCAGGCTTGCTCTGAGCGCTGTGCATGAAGAACCAGGTCGCCCCCACGGACGCGCCAATGGCCAGCAGCAACGCCAGCACGATCACAATGATCAGCTTGAGTTTGCCTTTGGTTGCGGGGTCTTTCACTGCTGCTGTTTCGCTCTTCGCCATGCCAATAATCCGTCACTAATCGGGTTTTCACAGTCGCACGGCAAGGCAAGAGCAAGTGTTATGCCAGAAGTGTCGGCCGTAGCGCAGACAACGCTAAAGTCAAAGGCACCCTCACCCCAGCCCTCTCCCGGAGGGAGAGGGAGCCGACCAAGGTGTCAGACGCCAAACATCGACCTGAAAGACCGAGTCGATTATGGATTCACAACAGCAGTATCCGGTCGGCGTACTTCGCAAGCATCCCCCAATCGGTCCCCTCTCCCTCTGGGAGAGGGCTAGGGTGAGGGTTTTCAGGGGGCCGACCGAGGTGCAAGACGTCAAACATCGACCTGAAAAACCGAGTCCATTATGGATTCACAACAGGAGTATCCGGTCGGCGTACTTCGCAAGCATCCCCCAATCAGTCCCCTCTCCCTCTGGGAGAGGGCTAGGGTGAGGGTTTTCAGGGGCCGACTGAGGTGCAAGACGTCAAACATCGACCTGAAAAACCGAGTCCATTATGGATTCACAACAGGAGTATCCGGTCGGCGTACTTCGCAAGCATCCCCCAATCAGTCCCCTCTCCCTCTGGGAGAGGGCTAGGGTGAGGGTTTTCAGGGGCCGACTGAGGTGCAAGACGTCAAACATCGACCTGAAAGACCGAGTCGATTATGGATTCACAACAGCAGTATCCGGTCGGCGTACTCCGCAAGCATCCCCCTATCAGTCCCCTCTCCCTCTGGGAGAGGGCTAGGGTGAGGGGCTCTTGATTTTGCTCAGGCGTAATAGTCGACCGCGCTGCTGCCAATCACGCTGGTGGTTTGAGCGGCGGCTTCAGCAATGGTTGCAGGCACCAATTCGTCATCCGCCGAATCGAGGCGACCGCCGGCCGCGCTGGTGCGACCACTCTGGCCCTGCTGCGCCTGTTCTTGACCTTGTTGCCCCTGCCAGCCACGGTTCTGGTCGGAGACATTGACGTCGACCTGACCCATGCCCTGCTGGTTGAACATTTCGCGCAGGCGATGCATCTGGCCGTCCAGCGCTTCTCGCACGCTTGGATGCGCGCTCATAAAGGTCACTTGGGTCTGCTGGTCCGGAACCATGTTGACGCGAATATCCAATCGCCCCAGTTCAGCCGGCTGCAGCTGAATGTCGGCCGCCTTCAGATTGGCACTCGACAGATACATGACGCGATTGACCACTTCTTCAGTCCAGCCGCTCTGGTGCATGGCGATCGGCTGATTCACCGGTACCGCGTTCGCAGTCTTCGGCGTGGCCGCCTGCGTCAGTGCCGCCAGACGGTTGGCGAAGTCATCGACGCGGGTATCGCTGGTCGCCGTTTTGAGATCTTTGAGGCCGTCGTCGATCAAGCCGCTGAACGCTTTGTCACCACCCTGGCTGGTGCTGTCCTTGTCGGCTTGCACGTCGAGCATACTGGCCATGCCGGCGGCGAAGGTTTGCGCGGAAGTCAATTCACCGTCGGCCTGAGCCTGAGCCGGCGACGCTTTCGGTTGCGCCTGGCTGGCGGCGGAAATGTGCCCGCCCTGCTCCATCGCCATGCGCACGGCCGGCATTGAGTCGAGCGGATCGGCCGAAGGGTCGAAATCGCTGTCAGTGGCCGGTGCCGGATCTTTGACCGTCCCCGGCAGAGCGGCAAGCGCAGGCGTTTCGGTTTCAGGCTGGTCAGTCGCGACGACCGCCGGATTCTGCACAACTGGCGTCGTGACTACCGGCTGCACAGCGGTTGCCAATGCCGGATCGAGCGTCGGATCAACCGGCGCCGCGTCTACGACTGGCGTCTGGGCGGTGCCTGTGTTGTCGTCGCTGCTGGCGCTGCTGTCATCGGTCGCTGCGGTTTTGTCGGCAGGCAAGTCGTTGCCGCTATCGGCAACCGCCGGTTGTGCAGCGGCAGACGGATCTTTGGCGATGTCCTTTTTGCCGCTGTTGTCAGCGACCTTGTCGCGCGCCGACTTGGGCGAATTGTCAGCGGTGGCGACAGGCTTGTTCGACCCCTGATCGGCGAACACTTTAGCGAAGCTTGAGGCTTTATCCCCGGTGTCTACGGCCATAGCCGACGATTTGGCCGAGGCGGCCTGCGCCTTGGCCTGAGCGGCATTCTGAAGAAGGATGTTGGGGGTCGCAGGCATGAAAGGGTCTCCGCTGCACTGGGATCGTAGGTACAGTTGCAGAGTTAGTTGCAAGTGCCGGGCCAGATTTGCCCGGCGCTCGTAAAAAGCGCCGGACGGCGGGATCAGTGGGTAGTGGCGTGCTGTCGCTCGTCTTCGTAAACAGTGCGAATTTCAGCGAATTCGACGCTGATATCGGCGACCAGCCTGACGTTTTCTGCCGGACTCTTGTCCCTTGCTTCGCTTTCCAGCTTCTGGCACAGCACGGCCAGTCGAACCGCGCCCATATTGCTGGCGCTACCCTTGAAGCTGTGAGCAACCTCCGATAGCACTTCGGCATCGGCGGTCGTTTGCAGCACCTGCACGCGACTTTCGGAATCTATCAGGAAGGTATCCAGCAAATCCGGATAGTTCTCCTCCATGACGTCACGCAATGTATCGAGTACGTCGCGATCCACATGTTGGTCAGTCACTTGTTCACTCCTTGATCAAGAATTGCGCGAATTATGCCTCAACCTCCCAGGAAAACTCCACGCAGGCACTACGACCTTCGTCCGACCAACTGGCGTTATGCCCCAATTGCCGGACCAGACTGACGCCGCGCCCCGACAAACGGACACCGTCCAGCGGCCTTTCCATGACTCGCGCCACATCAAAACCCTTGCCGCTGTCCTCAACGCGAATCACCAGCCGGCCGCCCCCGCCTTGTGGCTGCACCTGCAGATGCACACGGACAAAGCCATCCTGCAGCGCCTCCAGCCGATCGTTGCGCTGCTGATAATAGCGAGCAAAACCCGCCGCATCGCGCTTGAGGCTGGAGTCCAGACCCAGCACGCCATGTTCCAGCGCATTGGAATACAACTCGGCCAGCACACTGTACAAAGCACCACTCTGCGCCCGCAACCCATGCACCTCAAGCAGCAACTGCAACAGGTACGGCAACGGATTGAAACGCTTTAGTGTGGCACCACGGAATTCGAAGCTCACCGACCAGTCAAGCGGGCACGACTGGCCGCTGTCGGAATACACCGGCGCCGACGGTTTGACCTGCGCCGGCTCCAGCAGGCTAACCTCGACCATGCTGACATCGTCGCGCGCCTCGCCACGAAAATCCCGCAGCGCCTGCTCGATATCCTCGAACAAGCGATCCGGCTCGCGATTGGCGGCGAACACCTGCTGCAAACGCTCGACGCCGAACAGCTGATCACTGGCGTCACTGGTGTCGATCACCCCGTCGGACAACAGAAACACCCGATCACCGACAGCCATCGGATGCACTTCCGTACGATCATCGAACGCCTGCGCACTCAGCACACCCAGTGGCAAGTGCCGCGCTGCCAGCGGTACACGCTCACCACTGGCGATCCGATGCAGATAGCCGTCAGGCATGCCGCCGTTCCACACTTCGACCGAGCGTCGCTGAAAACTCAGGCACAGCAACGTGGCGCAGCAGAACATGTCCACCGGCAGGATGCGTTTGAGCTTGGCGTTCATCTCGCGCAGGGTTTCCGCCAGGCCGTAGCCCTTGGCGGTCATGCCATAGAACACCTCGGCCAGGGGCATCGCCCCGACGGCTGCCGGCAGGCCATGGCCAGTGAAATCGCCTAACAGCACATGCATGTCACCTGCCGGCGTGTAGGCCGCCAGCAGCAGGTCACCGTTGAACAAGGCATAGGGCGATTGCAGGTAGCGGATGTTCGGCGCACTCAGGCAACCGGAATGCGCCACTTTGTCGAAAACGGCTTTGGCCACACGTTGTTCGTTGAGCAGGTAATCATGGTGTTTGGCGATCAGGTCGCGCTGCTGCAGCACGGTTGCCTGCAAGCGGCGCAAGCGATCCATCGCCTTGATTTTGGCGGCAAGGATCACCTGGTTGTAAGGCTTCGCCAGAAAGTCGTCGCCACCGGCCTCCAGACAACGGGCCAGCGCTTCGCTTTCGGTCAGCGACGTGAGGAAGATGATCGGCACCAGCGTCTCGCCCGCCAGCGCCTTGATCTGCCGCGCGGCTTCGAAGCCGTCCATGACCGGCATCATCGCGTCCATCAAGACCAGATCGGGTTGCTGCCGGCGAAACAGATCGACCGCTTCGGCACCGTTGGCCGCCGTCAAGACGTTATGGCCCTGACGACGGACGATGGTCGACAGCAACAGGCGATCGGCGGCGCTGTCTTCGGCGATCAACAGGGTCAGCGGCTCTTGCGCCTGCATGGCCGTCAACTGATGTCGAAGAGTTTGTCGAAATTGGAGATGGCGAGGATCTTGCGCACATCGGAGTTGCTGTTGACGACTCGCACGTCCGAATTATCGCCACCGGCGTGATCCCGCAGCAGGAGCAGCATGCCCAGTGCGGAGCTGTCGAGGTAGGTGGCCTCTTTCAGATCGACCACGATGGACTCAGGTTTCTTTTGGAGTCGCTCGTAGGACTCGCGAAACTCCTGATGGCGCCCGAAATCGAACCGCCCCCTGACCGAGATCGTCAGTTTGTGACCATCCGGAGAGACTTCTGTAACGACTGACATTGACTGGCTTCCTTGTCATTGACGAACCTGTACAAGGTTTAGCACTTGCACAGGGTTGCGGCAAGGTTAGAAGACAGATCAAAAGATCGCAGCCTTCGGCAGCTCCTACACTGATCCTCTGTAGGAGCTGCCGAAGGCTGCGATCTTTTGATCTTGCTTTAAAACGGATTCTGTCGCGGCAAACGCTGAGACAACTCATCAAGCAGCTTCTGCTCGCGCTTGTCTTCAAGGCGTTGCGCCTCTTCGCGATAACGTTGCACCAGTTTGCGCAAACCTTCGACCTTGGCGAACGCCTGCTGCCATTCCTCACGCGCCTTGTCGAGCTTGTTCTGGTGCCAGACCAGACTCTGGCGCTGCTGGTCGACGGCGGTGTCGAGTTGCGCCAGAAAGCCCTGAAAACCGAGCAGCCATTGCCCGCTCACGCCGGTGCTGCCGCGCACGATCCATTGCTGCGAGTAATCCAGACGAAAGGCATTGAGGTCGGCGAGTTTGCTTTCTGCGACTTTGACCTGACCCTGAAAATAGCCCAGCCGTTGCACGGCGGTTTTTTCGGCCTGTTCGGCCATGTCCACCACCGGAGCCAAGCGCGCAGCGCGGCTGACGGCCATGGCCGGTTACCCGCCCGCCGCAGGGGCGAACAAGGTCTCGAGATAGGCCTGGCTTTCACCCATGTTGATTTTGTCGTTGAGGCCCTGACGCTGGTAGCGCACTAACTGCGGTTGCAGGGAAATCGCCAGATCGGTCTCGCGGTCGCCGCCGGCAACGTAGGCGCCGACGCTGATCAGATCGCGGCTCTGCTGATAACGCGACCACAACTGTTTGAAGTACTGCGCGCGCTGCATGTGTTCCGGCGAAACCACCGCCGGCATTACCCGGCTGATCGACGCTTCGATGTCGATGGCCGGATAGTGCCCTTCCTCAGCCAGACGTCGGGACAGCACGATGTGACCATCAAGTACGCCTCGAGCCGAGTCGGCAATCGGGTCCTGCTGGTCATCGCCTTCGGACAACACCGTATAGAACGCGGTAATCGAACCACCGCCCTTCTCCGCATTACCGGCACGCTCAACCAGTTTCGGCAATTTGGCGAACACCGACGGCGGATACCCCTTGGTTGCCGGCGGTTCGCCGATGGCCAAGGCGATTTCCCGCTGCGCCTGGGCGAAACGGGTCAGCGAATCCATCAGCAGCAGGACGTTCTTGCCCTTGTCGCGGAAATACTCGGCAATTCGCGTGCAATACATGGCGGCGCGAAGACGCATCAGCGGCGCATCGTCCGCAGGGGATGCGACGACCACGGAACGCTTGAGACCTTCTTCACCGAGGATGTGCTCGATGAATTCCTTAACTTCTCGACCCCGCTCACCGATCAGGCCAACGACGATAATGTCGGCCTCGGTGAAGCGGGTCATCATGCCCAGCAACACCGATTTACCGACACCGGTACCGGCGAACAGACCCAAACGCTGGCCGCGACCGACCGTCAGCAAACCGTTGATGCAACGGATACCAACATCCAGCGGTACGCTGATCGGGTCACGGTTGAGCGGGTTGATCGTCGGGCCGTCCATTGGCACCCAGTCTTCGGCCTTCATCCCGCCCTTGCCGTCCAACGCACGACCGGCGCCGTCGAGCACGCGCCCGAGCATGCTCATGCCCATCGGCAAGCGGCCGGTTTCAGCCAGCGGCACCACGCGGGCACCGGGAGCGATACCGGCGACACTGCCGACCGGCATCAGGAATACTTTGCCGCCGGAAAACCCCATGACTTCCGCTTCGACCTGGGACGGGTGATAGCTGTCATCATTGATTACCAGGCAACGCGTGCCCATGGCGGCGCGCAGGCCTTCGGCTTCGAGGGTGAGGCCGACCATACGCAGCAGGCGACCTTCAAGAATCGGCGCGCCGGCAATCTCGGTGGCCTCAGCGTAAGTGCTCAGGCGCTTGGCGAAACTGGTGCGTTCAAGGCGCATCGGGTTCGTCCGCGAGCGGCTCGTCAGGCGTGGCCGCCGGTTTTACATCTTCTGGAATGTCCAGAGTCAGATCCGCCTCGGCCGGGTGCAAAGCCTGCTCGTGCAACTGATCGAACAGTTTGGCCATGACCTGAGCGACGCGGGTTTCGATGCTGGCATCGATGCGGCTGTGCTCGGTTTCAACCCGGCAGCCACCCGGCAACAGCGCTTCGTCTTCGACAATGCGCCAGGTTTCCTCATGACGTTCGCGCAAAGCCTTGGCCTGCTCGAAGTCCTGCGGATTGACGTACAGACGCACATTCTCGACACCCAGCGGCAACAGCTTGAGCGCATCGCGCATGACGTGTTCGATCTGGCTGGAATCGATGGCCAGCTCGCGCTTGATCACCTGTTTGGTGATGTGCTGCACGAGGTCGACCAGTGATTTCTCAATCTGGGTGTCTTGCTCGGCGATCGGCTCGAACAGGTTCGCCATCAGTTGCTCAAGGCTGGCCAGCTTCGCCGCCAACGCCACTTCAGCTTCCTGACGAACCTTGAGCGTGGCGCTGTGAAAACCTTCTTTTTCGCCGATGCCGAAGCCCTCGTTGTAAGCCTCCTGACGGATGCTTTCGAGTTCTTCCAGGGTCAGTGGCTGGACTTCTTCCAGCGGCACTTCTTCCATTTCTGGCGGTTCAGGCTCCGGCTCAGGCTCGGGTTCCGGCTTCGGCGGATCGAAGCTGGGCATGGCCCAGGATTCGAAACCACGGACATCGCGGGCACGGATCAGATCCGTCACATCGTCGTCGTGCTTGTCCATGGGCTTAGATCATTTCCTCGCCACCTTTGCCACCGAGTACGATCTCGCCGGCTTCGGCCATACGACGGGCAATGGTGAGGATTTCTTTCTGTGCCGTTTCGACGTCGCTGACGCGCACCGGGCCTTTGGCCTCGAGGTCGTCGCGCAACAGTTCGGCAGCACGTTTGGACATGTTCTTGAAGATCTTCTCTTTGACGCCTTCGTCCGAACCCTTGAGGGCCAGTACCAGCACGTCCGAGGACACTTCGCGCAGCAACGCCTGAATGCCACGGTCGTCGACATCGGCGAGGTTGTTGAACACGAACATGAGGTCTTCGATCTGACCGGACAGGTCTTCGTCGACTTCGCGGATCGAGTCCATGAGCTGGCCTTCGATCGAGCTGTCGAGGAAGTTCATGATGTCTGCCGCACGCTTGATGCCGCCCAGGGTGGTGCGCGAGGCATTCGAGTTGCCGGAGAACTGCTTCTCGAGAATCTGGTTGAGTTCTTTCAGGGCCGCTGGCTGCACGGTGTTCAGCGAGGACACGCGCAGGATGATGTCCAGCCGCACCTTGTGGTCGAAGTTGCCGAGCACTTCACCGGCCTGGTCCGGATCGAGATACGCCACCACGATCGCCTGGATCTGCGGGTGCTCGTAACGGATCACGTCGGCGACGGCGCGCGGCTCCATCCACTTCAGGCTGTCGAGGCCACTGGTGTTGCCACCGAGCAGGATGCGGTCGATCAGGCCGTTGGCCTTGTCTTCGCCCAGGGCCTGGGTGAGCATTTTGCGCACGTAGTCGTCGGAACCGACGCCGAGGCTGGTCTGGTCGCCGACGATATCGACGAACTCGCTCATGACCTGCTCGACCTGCTCGCGATGGACGTTGCCCATCTGGGCCATGGCCACGCCGACACGCTGAACCTCTTTCGGGCCCATGTGGCGCAGCACTTGTGCGGCGTCGGTCGAACCCAGGGACAGCAGCAGAATCGCGGCTTTGTCGACCTTGGTCAGTTTGACGGTAGCGGCTCGGTTATCACTCATCTGCGTTAATCCACTCTTTCACGACCTGAGCCACGCGACCCGGATCCTCGGCCACCAGACTCTTGATTGCATTCAGTTGCGCGTCATAACCCTCACTTGGGCTCGGCAACAGAATGCTCTGCGGACCACCGAGGCTTACGCGGTCGTTGGCCAGGTCGCCGTCCAGGCCGCCCATCCCACCGAGTTCCACGTCGCTGCCAAGACCGGCCAGCTCCTTGCCTTTGCCGCCGCCGGTGATGTTGTTGAGCACCGGACGCAGCACACCAAACACCAGCACCAGGATGAACAACACACCCAGCACTTGTTTGACGATGTCCCAGAACCATGGCTGGGAGTAGAACGGAATATCGGCAATCACTTCGCCGCGCTCGGCGGAGAACGGCATGTTGATCACGCTGACGCTGTCGCCACGGCTGGCGTCGAAACCGACGGCGTCCTGGACCAGACGGGTGAAACGCGCCAATTCGTCGGCGCTCCACGGCGCGCGTGTGGTTTCGCCGTTGGCCGCGTTGACCTTGACCTGATCGTCGACCACCACCGACACCGACAGACGATTCAGGCGACCCTGCTGCTGTTTGGTGTGGCTGATGGAACGGTCGAGTTCGAAGTTCTTGGTCGATTGTTGACGCTTGTCTGCCGGGTATGGCGCGAGCATCGGCTGGCCGGTGGCCGGGTCCATGATCTGCTGACCGTTGGCATCAACCAACGGCTGGCCTGGCTGCACCATAGCGGCCGGCGCTGCGGCGCCACCGGTGGTTTGCGGCGCCGAGGCTGGCGACGGCGGCTGGTTGCTCAGAGCACCCGGCACACCTTGCGGGCCATTGCTGGCGGTGCGTTGTTCGTTGACCGACTGCTCGCTGCGCAACGCCGGTTGATCCGGGTTGAACTGCTCGGAAGTGGACTCGACGGCGCTGAAGTCGACATCGGCCGAGACTTCGGCTTTATAGCGATCGTTGCCCAGCACCGGTTGCAGGATGTTATGCACACGCTGGGTGAGCATGCTTTCCATGCGGCGGCTGTAATCGAACTGCTTGCCGGCCATGGTCATTTCGGAGTTCTCCGCCTGATCAGAGAGCAGGTTGCCCTTCTGGTCGACGACGGTGATCTGCGACTTGCTCAATTCAGGAACGGAGGTGGCCACCAGGTTGATGATCGCCACCACCTGACCCGGCTCCAGCGAACGACCGGAATACAACTCGACCAAAACCGAAGCACTTGGCTTGCGTTCATCTCGCACGAACACCGAACTCTTCGGAATCGCCAGGTGCACGCGGGCACCCTTGACGTTGTTCAGGCTGGAGATGGTCCGCGCCAGTTCACCTTCGAGGCCACGACGGTAGCGCGTCGCTTCCATGAACTGACTGGTGCCCAGCCCCTGTTCCTTGTCGAGGATTTCAAAACCGATGTTGCCGTCGCTGGGAGTGACACCAGCAGCGGCGAGTTTCATCCGCGCACGGGACAGGTCATCGGCCTTGACCAGCAAGGCGCCGGAGTTCGGTTCGACGGTGTAAGGAATGTCAGCAGAGGCCAGGGTGTCCATGACCTGCTTGGCGTCCATGCCGGCAAGGCTGCCGTACAACGGACGGTAATCCGGCTGCTGCGACCACAGCACCACGGCAAAGCCAATCGCCACGCTCGCAGCCAGGCCGACCAACAGGCCCACCTGACGCAGCATGGTCATCTCGGAGAGGTTTTCCAGGAAGGACAACCCGAACAGCGGCGGTTTGCCGTCTATTGGAGTGGCCTTGGCCGGAACGTTATCGGCGACTGCTTCTGCCATGACTCAATCTCGTCCTTAAACCGGCATCTGCATGATGTCTTGATAAGCCTGAACCAGCTTGTTGCGTACCTGGGTCAGAGCCTGGAACGACACGCTGGCTTTTTGCGAAGCGACCATCACGTCCGTCAGATCGACGCCGCTCTTGCCCACTTCGAATGCGTTGGCCAACTGAGTCGACGCCTGCTGGGTATCGCTGACCTTGTTGATCGCCTGACCGAGCATGTCGGAAAAGCTGCTGCCCGCCAGTTCAGGGACAGCGGTCGTCGATTTCGGTGCAGACATGGCGTCCAGTTTCATGGCCTTCATGTCCATCATCAACCGATTAAATTCAATACCTTGGCTCATGGTCTACTCTCTTGGGCGGCCCGCAATTTTTTGACACTCACTCGGCGGGTACACAGGTATTAGCAACAAGGGTGCCAGCTCATGGGCACCCCTTTCAGAAAAGCGTTTTCAAATCGTTGCGCCAGACGTCAGGTGGCGAACAGATAACCTTCGACGTCCATTCCGGCATCGCGCATTTGCGCCAGCTTGTAGCGCAGGGTGCGCGGGCTGATACCGAGCTTTTCCGCCGCTTCTTTACGTCGGCCGCGCTCGGCACGCAGGGTGTCGATAATCATCTGAAACTCCCGGCGGCGCAGGTCATCGCCCAGGGCGCCGGCCGAATCCGCTTCGATTTCCACCGCGCGAAGCACCGCTGACACCGGCGCGGCGACAGGCATCGTGGTGTACGTCACGGGACCGGCCAGACAGAAATCCTGCGGCTGAATCAAGCCGCCCTGCTGCAAGATCAGCGCACGCTGAATGGCGTTATCCAGCTCACGCACATTGCCCGGCCACGGGTAAGCGGTCAGGCACGTCTGCGCTTCAGGCGAGAGTTTCGCCGCCGCGTGCTTCATTTTATTGACGTGTTTGGCCAGCAACCTTTCGGCCAGCGGCAGGATATCGGCAGTGCGTTCGCGAAGTGGACGCCAGGCCAAGGGGAAAACCGACAGACGGTAAAAAAGGTCTTCACGGAACCGCCCCGCCGCCACCTCGCCCGCCAGATCGCGGTTGGTGGTGGCGACCACGCGAATATCCAGAGCAATCGGTTTACGTGCCCCGACGCGCTCGACCTCGCGCTCCTGCAACACACGCAGCAGTTTGGCTTGCAGGCCGAGGGGCATTTCGGAGATTTCGTCGAGCAACAGCGTGCCACCGTCGGCTTGTTCGAACTTGCCGGCTTGTGCGGCAATGGCGCCCGTGAACGAACCCTTCTCGTGGCCGAACAACGTGGCTTCGAGCATGTTGTCCGGGATCGCCGCGCAGTTAATCGCGATGAACGGCTGACTGGAGCGATGGGATTGCTGATGAATGTAACGCGCCAGCACTTCTTTACCGGTGCCGGATTCGCCAGAGATCAGCACCGTGGAATCGCTGCGCGCCACCCGCGCTGCCAGCTCCAGCAACTGCGCACTGGCCGGCTCGACGGCCACCGGACCGTCGCCGTCGCTTGTACCAATACTGCCTAGCGCATGCCGTGCCACCAGATCCAGCAAGGCCTTGGGTTCAAACGGCTTGACCAGATAGTCGGCCGCGCCCTGGCGCATCGCATCGACCGCACGCTCGACCGCGCCGTGCGCCGTCATCAGCAACACCGGCAATTGCGGTTGGCGGGCCCGCAACAGCGAGAGCAACTGGTGACCGTCCATGCCCGGCATGTTGACGTCGCTGACCACCAGATTGAACGCCTCACGCGCCACCGCCGTCAGCGCGTCTTCAGCGCAACCGACCGCGTGGTAATCGTGCCCGGCCAGCAACAACGTATCGGCCAGCGCCTCGCGCAATGAGCGGTCATCCTCGACCAGCAAAACCTTGATGCCCATGTCTTTTACTCAGCTCCGTGTACAGCGGAAAACAGCGGCAGGATCACCTGCGCGCACGTGCCGCGCCCGACCCGCGAACGCAGCAGCAATTCTCCCTGATGCGCACGGGCCACAGCCTTGACCACGGTCAGGCCGAGGCCGGTGCCGGTGACTTTGGTGGTAAAAAATGGCTCGCCGAGCCGCGCCAGAACCGCAGGCTCGATGCCGCTGCCACTGTCGCTGATACTCAGATGCAGGTTGTTGTCACGGGTGTAGCAATGCACTTTCAGGCGGACGTCGCCGACACTGGCCTGAATGGCGTTTTCGATCAGGTTCAGCAGCGCTCCGACCAGCGTGTCGCGGTTGCACAGCAGCTCACCGGCATGACTGTCGCACTGCCAGCGGATGGGCAGATCCTGGACATGCGTCAGCGCCGCCGCTTGCAGAGCCTGCATCAAGGTGTTCGGGGTCAGGCGATCGGTCAGCGGCAACTCACCGCGAGCGAAGACCAGCATGTCGCGCACCTGGTGCTCCAGCTCGTGCAGGCGCTCTTTCAGGCGCCCGGCGAAACGCTGCTGGGTAGCGACCGGCAATTGCTGCTCAGTCAAATGACTGGCGTAGAGCAAAGCAGCGGATAGCGGCGTGCGGATCTGATGGGCCAGCGAGGCGACCATGCGCCCCAGCGAGGACAAGCGCTCGTGGCGTGCCAGTTGATCTTGCAGATGACGGGTTTCTGTCAGGTCGTTGAGCAGCACCAGCTGCCCCGGCTCGGCATCCAGCGAACGGGTGGCGATCGACAGGCGTCGACCATTTTTCAAGGAAACTTCATGACCGTCGTCTTCACGCGGGGCAAAGCAACGCGCAATCACATGGCGCCACAGCTCGCCCTCAAGCGGCAAGCCGAGCAGTTCGATAGCGGCAGGATTAGATTCGCGAACCATGCCGTGACCGTCGATGACGATGACGCCACCGGGCAACAGATCAAGGAGATTTTGCAGGCGGTTGGCCAAGCGTTCTTTTTCCGCCAGCTCCTGCATGCGCTGGGCACTGACGACTGCGAGTTCACCCTTGAGCTCGGTTACCCGCGCTTCAAGCATGCTGTAGGAGTCCGTCAGCTGGCTGGACATCTGGCTGAACAGCTCGAATGCCTGCTCCAGGCCCTGTCGGCTTGCCTGCTCTACGGAGGACGGCTGCCCCTCGGGACTGGAGGCAGTAGACATCTGGGCGTGGGGCATTGTGCTTTCTCGCTTGGCTGACCGTCAGTTAAACGGAACGTTGCGAGGGCTGTAGCAATACCCGTGCCTAAAAAAAACTGCTTATAAATGAAGCAGTTGAAAAACAGGCGTCAATCCTCCGCCTGTTCATCTCCATCGCGCCGGCTCATGCCGTACTTGCGCATCTTCTCCACCAGGGTGGTGCGACGGATACGCAGGCGTTCAGCCGCACGCGCCACAATGCCATTGGCATCGTCCAGCGCCTGCTGAATCAGGCCTTGCTCCAGACCACCGAGGTAGTCTTTCAGGTCCAGGCCTTCCGGCGGCAGCATGGCGTTGGCGGTGAAGTCCGGCGTATGGCCGTTGATCGCCACGCGCTCTTCAAGATCGCTGCGCAGGCTGTCGACCATTTGCTCGTCCTCGTCGTCGACGTAGCGGAATTTCTTCGGCAGCTCGACCACGCCGATCACCCCGTACGGATGCATGATCGCCATGCGCTCCACCAGGTTGGCCAGCTCGCGGACGTTGCCCGGCCAGCCGTGACGGCACAGCGACATGATCGCTGCCGAGTTGAAACGGATCGAACCGCGCTTCTCGTGCTCCATGCGCGAGATCAGTTCGTTCATCAGCAACGGAATGTCTTCGACGCGCTCACGCAGCGGCGCCATCTCGATCGGGAACACGTTCAGGCGATAGTAAAGGTCTTCGCGGAAGGTGCCGATCTCGATCATGCTTTCGAGATTCTTGTGGGTCGCCGCAATGATGCGCACGTCGACGCTCTGGGTCTTGTTGCTGCCCACGCGCTCGAAGGTGCGCTCCTGCAATACGCGCAGCAACTTGACCTGCATCGGCAGCGGCATGTCGCCGATTTCATCGAGGAACAGGGTGCCGCCGTTGGCCAGTTCGAATCGACCGGCGCGGCTGGTGATCGCCCCGGTGAAGGCGCCCTTCTCATGGCCGAACAATTCGCTTTCCAGCAACTCGGCCGGGATCGCCCCGCAGTTGACCGGCACGAACGGCGCTTCGCGGCGCTTGGAATGGTAATGCAGGTTGCGCGCAACCACTTCCTTGCCGGTGCCGGACTCACCGAGGATCAGCACGCTGGCATCGGTGTCGGCGACCTGTTGCATCATCTGGCGGACGTGTTGAATCGCCCGGCTGGTGCCGACAAGACTGCGGAAAAGATTGGGTTCGCGATGACGACCGCGCTCGCGGGCCTGGTCGTACATCTCGCGATAGACCTGGGCACGGTGCAGCGAATCGAGCAACTTGCTGTAGCTGGGCGGCATTTCGAGGGTCGAAAGCACTCGACGACGCTGGTCTTCCGGCAGGTCAATGGAAGAATTATCGCCCATTAACAAAACCGGAAGGAACTCATCCCAGGTCGAGAGTGTCTTTAACAAGCCCAGAAGTGAACCAGGAGCATTGACCGTCCCGATGAGGACACAGATTACTTCACGACTTGACGACAAAGAGCCGACAGCCTGCTGCCAGTCATGGCTACCGCAGGGTAAATTTTCTTCGCCGAGAAAATTTAAAATCACCGCCAGGTCGCGGCGGCGGACGCTATCGTCATCGATCAGCAGAATTTTGGTTTCACGCCACATGCAATAGCAACTTCCCTAGTCAACTCAATGCCCAAAATGCTGGGGCAAGCTAAACGCTTGCAGGCCTGATATGCCTGAAGACGACTGAAATCTGGAACCAGCCACTAGTTAAGTCAAAAAACCGTGCACAGTCAAATTTATGGCGCACATGTCTGGATTAACTGGAGGTTAATTAACCAAACAGATGGTAAACCTTTGCCGCCTTTTGCGCTTGCGTGATCTGCGACATCTCATTGGCTATCGCCTGCCGCTCACCCATGGCCACCTCAAGAAGCTCCTTGTAGACGTGGAGCAACTCCTCAAGGTTGTCGCGCAACGCGACCTCGTCCAGCGCAGCCTCAGCCATGACGTCTTCCATGCAGGAACGGCAAGCCAGATCCAGTTCACCAATGGCTTCCCAATTGCGTTCAGCGAGAGCAGTAACCAACGCTTCTCGGGTATCGGCGATTCGCTGCAATACAAGACTCATGACGATCTCCTTTAAAACTGCGGAGCAGGCACAGGGGCAATAGCATCCCAGCCTTCCTTGACCGTGCTCAGCAAGCCGGCAACCTCATCAAGAATGCGCAGGTCGCTGCTGATGTTCGCCTCGGCGAGGCGCTTCATCATGTAGATATACAGCCCATCCAGATCAGCCAGGGTATCTGCGCTGTTTTCCAGATCAAGGCCTTCACGCAGACCGCTGACAATGCCAATCGCCTTGCTGATCGAAGTGCATTTGCCAGGAATGTCCTTGCGCTCGATGGCGCCTTTGGCCTGAGCAATACGGGCCAGACCACCTTCCATCAACATTTGCACCAGACGGTGCGGACTCGCTTCGGATGTCTGAGCGTGTGCGCCGACTTTCTGATACTGCCGAAGGGCTAACATCGGATTCATGTTCTACCTCATTGCCACAATGACTCGTATAACCAGTGTATCGCCAACGAATCACAGAACTTTAGATCAAAAGACAAAAACCCGGCGCACGCCGATGAAGCGTAGCCGGGTTTTTGTCGTGCCCGCGCGTTACTTCGCGGACTGCTGAGCGTTCAGCGAGCTGAAGAACGACGTGATGTTGCTCGCCGTAGCCTTCATCTGCCCTACCAGCAAGTCCATGGCATTGTACTTGGCAGTCAACGTCTTGGTCAGGTTGGCGACACGCAAGTCCAGCGCCAGCTGCTGGTTGGTGAGGTTGCGCGTGTTGTTATTGAGAATGGTCAGACGCTGATCAAGCAAACCGCTGGTGACCTTACTGCCCGCCGGAGCATTGAGGTACGGATCAACCGCCTTTTTCATGCGCGCCAGCAGACCGTTGGTGTCGTTGGTTCCGGTGAACAACTGCTGAACCTGGCCGGTCATCCCGGGCTGGTCCATGGTCTTGTTGAACGCCGCTGTATCAAAGGTCAGGTTACCGGTGTTGCGGTCGGTCATCACCCCCAACTGCGACAGCACAGATAGCGGGCCACCGGCGCCCGGAGCCGTCAACTGACTGCGAATATCGGCAATCAGTGAACGCGGCAGCGAGTCCCCCGTGAATGCAGCCTGCACGGTCAGCTTGCCATCTTCGTCCGGTGTCGCCTTGGACAGAGTATCGATGGTCGTCTTCAGCGTATTGTAAGCATCGACAAACGACTGGATCGACGTCTGCAACCCTTTGGTGTTGGCATCAACGCTGACAACAGTAGGCGCGCCATTGGTTGGCGTGACCGATGTGAGATTCAGCGTCAGGCCGCTGATTGCACCGCTCACCGTGTTGCTCTTGCTGGTCACTGTCAGGCCGTCGATAGTCAGCTCGGCGTTTTGCGCAACGCCGTTGACGGCGCCCGAAGCGCCTGCTGCCGGACTGCTGCCCATCGGCTGAGTACCATCGATTTCCAGGCCGGCAATACCGCTGACGGTCATGTCAGAACCTGCGCCGGTCTTGCTCGAACTGATCACCAGGCGCGAAGACCCGGAGCTGTCGGTCACGATGTTGGCGGAAATGCCGTTGCTGCCCTGCGCCTTGTTGATGGCGTCGCGGGTGGTCTGCAAGGTGGCATTGGCCGGAATATCTACATTGTAATCAGTGCCATTCTGACTGATTTTCAGGGTACCACTCGGAATGGCACTGGCTGCGCCGCCGGCGAAAGAGGCACTGGCAATTTTCGAGCCCGTGGCCAGTTTGTTCACCACCACGTTGTATTTCCCGGCAACCGCCGTGCTATCGGACGTGGCGCTGAGGATATCCGTGTTGCCCGAGGTTGCCGTGAAGCCGGCAAACGCAGGATTGGTCTTGCTGCTCAGGTTGGTCATCGCCGTCTGGAATGCGGTCAGCGCACTCTTCAACGAACCGACACCGGAAATCTTCAGGGTGTTGGTTTTGGTCGCAGAATCGATCTGCGTCTGCTTGGCAGATTTGTCGGCGTTGACCAGCGCGGTCACGATCGCGCCGATGTCCAGACCGGAACCCAGTCCGGAACCCGGTAGAATTGGACTTGCCATGTGCATCTCCCTTCAGATTGTTGCCATTCTTTTGACCGTTACCAGCGTCTTGGGAACGAACAAACACTATTCATGCCAGCTATCAGACTTTCGCGTCGAACAACACGTGACTGGCATTGGCCAGACTGTCTGCCAGCTTCAAGGCCTCTGCGGAGGGAATCTGTCGAACGACCTCACCCGTCTCGCTTGCGATCACCTTGACGATGACCTTTCCAGAGTGTTCATCGATGGAAAACTCCAGATTGCGCTTGATCGACTGTACAAACTTTTCGATCTCCTGCACCGCCAGTTTCAATTTGGCGTCGTCCGAATCCTGACTCTTGGCAGCGACCGGCGCTTCAGTCTTGGCAACTTTAGGCGTCTCTGACGGTTTGTCAGCAACCGGCGTTACTGGCTTGGGAGCCGGATAAGACACGTTAAGCTTTACGCTCATGTCCATGCCCATCACCTCCTAACGAAAAAAGCGAGAGAGCGCGACCAGCGCACTCCCCCGCTCAAACTCATTCCGAAATTACTGAAGCAGCTTCAGTACAGCGGAAGGCAGTTGGTTGGCTTGAGCCAGTACGGAGGTCGAAGCCTGTTGCAGGGTTTGCTGCTTGGTCAGGTTAGCAGTCTCTGCGGCGAAGTCGGTATCTTGTACGCGACCTTGTGCAGCAGTGGTGTTCTCGGTGATGTTCTGCAAGTTCTGGATGGTGCTGGTCAGACGGTTTTGCGAAGCACCCAGGCTGGCACGAGTTGCACCGATGGCAGCGATTGCAGCGTCGATCGCGGTGATCGCGTTGTCGATGTTCTGCGAAGCGCCAGTTACGGTAGCACCGGTCAGGGACAGAGTACCGCTACCTACCGACAGGCTTACTGCGTCGAACTTGGAGCTCAGTACCAGGTCGATGTGGTTAGCCGAACCGGTGTTTGCGCCCACTTGCAGGGTCACAGTACCAGCCGAACCGTCCAGCAGGTTTTTGCCGTTCAGGTTGGTCGAAGCCGAGATACGGGTGATCTCGTCGGACATCTGAGCGAATTCAGCGTTGGTAGCGGTCTGGTCAGCAGTGCCGTTGGTACCGTTACGTGCTTTAACAGCCAGTTCACGCATACGCTGCAGGATGTCGGTAGTAGCTTGCAGAGCGCCTTCAGCGGTCTGGGCAACGGAGATACCGTCGTTGGCGTTCTGGATGGCTTGGGTGTTACCACGGATCTGCGAGGACATACGGTTCGAGATCTGCAGGCCAGCGGCGTCGTCTTTAGCGCTGTTGATTTTCAGGCCGGAAGACAGGCGAGCCATCGAAGTCGACAGAGCGTCGGTAGCACGGTTCAGGTTCTTCTGAACGTTCAACGACGTGGTGTTGGTGTTTACTGTTAAAGCCATGACGAATTCCTCGTTGGTTGGGTACTGCGGCTTCCGGCCCTGGCAACCGCCGGGTATGGCCTAGAGAACCTTCGTAATAGTTATCGTCGGGTTTGCAGGTTGCTTGAGGGCTTTTTGAAAAAAATTTGCCATCACCCTGCCACCCCCGAGAAAACAAAGACTTAGCAGTACGTCAGCCGCGATAAAATGACGTCATAAAACCGACTGCGGCGCAAACCTGCGGGCCAGTGCTGTCGGCCTGCTCAGACCGGAACACTTTCCAGCAACTCGATCAATTCGTACTCCATATAATCAGCCAGCCCCAACCAGTCCTGGCGCTCCTGACATTCGAGCATTTGCATTAACAGCTGCGCCCACACCTGCTGAACCTCTACCGGGGCAGACGCTAAACATTGCTGGGCCTTTTCAAACACATCGACCATCGTCAGCGCCGCCTCGACATCGCGCCCGAGGCGAAACAAACCCGCACACTGGCGACATTCATCCTTACAGAGGCTCAGCGTACTCATTGCACAAACTCCGGGTTGAAGTCGGTTCCGGCGATCAGCGCCCCGGAGCGGCTGCTGTTGAGAAATTCGACCTGTGGATGTGCAGCGATATAGCGCTCCAGCACACACAAATAACCGCGAAAGTTGAGCTGTGTGGTCACCCGCTGACCATGGCCATCGCGCACCCAATGCCTCGCCTGATTCACCGGTGGCCCCAGATCGCCATCGCTCCAGCCCGCGTGAGTCTTATTCATCGGGAAGGCGAAATCGGCGCCAAATAGCGTGATGCGAGACGCGCCCATTTGCACCGCCAGATCGACCGCCGGATGGATCACGCTGCCGCCGACGTGCAGCAGCGCGCGTGGATGCTGTTCACGCAACCCGGCGTACACCGGACTGGCCGAGTAACCGCCATAGCGCTTGCCCTTCCAGGCCCGCAAAACTTCGGGATCGCTCATGGGCAAATACACCAGCGGGATACCGTCAGACGCCTCGAACGGCAAATGACGGAAGCTGATGCGCTGATCAATGGTCACCACCAGATCCGGAACGATCCCGTGCTCAATCAACGGCCGATACGCCGTGTCGACACAGATGAACAGCGGGCGCTGAGCCTGATTCCGGAGCGCTGCCAATCGTTCAAAGTGCCCTTCCAGAGTCGGCCCGGTAGCGATCACGTAGATCTCGCGATCGGTGCAGGTACCAAACAACTGCGCCACATCGTCATCACCCAGCAGCACCGGCAAGCAGTCCTGCAAGCGCTGTTGAATGAACGGCGACTGCGCGTCGAATTCGCGATTGTTAAAACTCAGATGGACTTCATTGACCAGCCGATCGCGAATCTTCGCGTTGTAGTCATCGGCCAGCAACATCTCGGCAGGCAGGGCAAAAAACGGCGTGAACAAGTCCGGATGATCGGCAGCGTAAAACAACTCGACCCGCGGGTCTTCCAGCCACTGACGCTGATCGAGCAGTTGCACCACCAGCGCAAACAGCGCGCCATTGAGGATGTGCACGTACAAGCGTTGCAATCCCGTCCGCTCAAGCAGCACACCGGGCAAATCACCGAGACCGGTGCCATAGACGTGCAGTTGCGCCTTGTCCGGCAGGCTGGCCGCCTGAATCTGCGCTTCTTGGAGGCGATCGTGACGACTGGTGAGCTGGATGCCGTTGATGCTCAGCGTCGAGCCTAGCCCCTCAACCAATTGAGCAGCAATGGCCGTACTGTCTTGCGCCATCAGTCGTTCGAACAGCGCCGGCCAGCGCCGTTGCAACACCTCGGCATTGGCTTGAAAAAACTCGCTCATGGCGCCTCGCGCTCCCTTCCAGGCAAAAAAATAGCGTTCAAGGTTAACCTTGAACGCTATTTTTGTATCCGCCGTTTTTGCTCGGACTCAAGGGCGATAGATGATCGCCGAGCCCCATGACAGACCGACACCAAAACCGCTCAAGGCAATACGCTGCCAGTCGGAATCGATGACGTGTTTCTCCAGCAGCAACGGAATGCTCGACGACACGGTATTACCGGTCTCGACCATGTCCTTGATGAACTTCTCCGGCTCGCCTTCGAAGCGCCGCGCCACGGCATCGACAATCGCCGCACTGCCTTGGTGAATGCAGAAGGCATCGATGTCATCGGCTTTCAGACCGGAATCGTCGAGCAGTTCGTGCAAGTGTGCCGGGACTTTGAGCAGCGCAAAGTTGAAGACCTGACGACCGTTCATGAAGAACACGCCATCGGTGACTTTCAAGTGCGGTGCACCGGAGCCGTCGGTGCCAAACTTGGCCTTGCCCAGCGCCCAGGTCGGATCTTCACCCATCCACGTAGCGGTTGCGGCATCGCCGAACAGCATGGTGGTGTTGCGGTCTTCCGGATCGACGATTTTCGAGTACGGGTCAGCGGTAATCAGCAGGCCGTTCTTCAGGCCGGCGGCTTCCATGAAGCCCTTGATCGCGTAGATGCCGTAGACATAACCGGAGCAGCCCAGGGAAATGTCGAAGGCCGCCACGTTGGTCGGCAGACCGAGTTTGTCCTGCACGATTGCAGCCGTGTGCGGCAGGCCTTCTTCGTCACCGTTCTGGGTGACGACGATCAAGGCGTCGATCGATTCACGTTTCAGATCCGGGTTGCTGGCAAACAGCGCATTGGCCGCTTCCACGCACAGGTCGGAGGTTTCTTGTTCAGCGTCTTTGCGCGGCAGGAATGCCGAGCCGATCTTGCCAAGGATGAATTCTTCATCCTTCTCGAATTTTGCACCTTGTGCGTAATTGTCCACGCCGGCTACAGGAACGTAGCTCGCAATGCTTTTTATGCCAATCATTACGGCTTCCCAATAAAAAACAGCCCAAGACCACCGCTCGCAAGGATTTCGAGGGGCGCCGACAAACAGAAAACGGCCGCCACAACGGGCAGCCACGGGGAGCGCAAAGGGCTATCACTGGAATCGAAAACGAGCCAGGCGCCATCTCCCCGATCAATACAATACAGTGAAGATGCGCGTTATGACTCGCAGGTCACGCTATTTTGCCGAATCGGTGCAGATCGGGTTATTCGACCAACGACCAGTCCAGCGGTGTGCCGCGCTTGATCGGGGCGCGGGCGCGGCGACCAAGAACAGCGTCGGTGTGCTTGGGCGGCAGACCGAGGCCGGGGCGAATGGCGCGCAGATTGTCCCCGGTAAAGGTGTCACCGGCGGCCATGTCGGCCGTGACATACAGCGAACGGCGATAGACCAACGACTTGCGTTCAGCCTCTGTGACACCGTAATGCACCTGGCCCATGGCTTGCCAGGCGCGCTCGGTTTCCACCACCAGACTGGCCATTTCCGCCGGTTCCAGGGAGAAACTCGCATCGACGCCACCTGCTGAACGGTCGAGGGTGAAGTGTTTTTCCACCACCGTCGCACCGAGCGCCACGGCGGCCACGGACACACCAACGCCCATCGAGTGATCCGACAGCCCCACTTCGCAACCGAACAATTCGCGCAGATGCGGGATCGTGCGCACGTTGCTGTTGAGCGGGGTCGCCGGATAGGTGCTGGTGCATTTGAGCAGCACTAGATCCTTGCACCCCGCCTCGCGGGCAGCGCGCACGGCTTCATCCAGCTCAGCGATGCTGGCCATGCCGGTGGAGATGATCAGCGGTTTGCCGGTGGCGGCCACACGACGGATCAACGGCAAGTCAGTGTTTTCGAAACTGGCAATCTTGTAGGCCGGCACATCAAGGCTTTCGAGAAAGTCCACGGCGCTGTCATCGAACGGTGTCGAGAACGCGAGCATCCCCAGTTCCTTGGCACGAGCAAAAATCGGCGCATGCCATTCCCACGGTGTATGGGCTTTTTCATACAAATCGTAGAGCGAAGTGCCGGCCCACAGACTGCCCGGATCCTTGATGAAGAACTCACCTTCAGACAAATCCAGCGTCATGGTTTCGGCGGTGTAGGTTTGCAGTTTCAAGGCATGCGCCCCGGCCTTGGCCGCTGCCTCGACGATTTGCAGGGCCACGTCCAGCGACTGGTTATGGTTGCCACTCATCTCGGCGATGATGAAGGGCGGCGCATCGGCACCGATCAAGCGGTTGCCGATCTTGAAACTAGTCATGCGGGTGATCCTTCAAAACACGGGTGAACGTACAGGCACTCTGAGTGAACCCGGCGTCATGAAACACATTCAACGAGGCACGATTGCCCGGCAGTACCTGAGCGGTAATGGCGGTCACTTGCGGCCAGTGGCGGGTGACGAACGCTTCGCCCCGCGTCAGCAGCGCCTTGCCCCAACCCAGGCCGAAACGTCCCTCAAGCAGGTAGATCGAGACTTCGGCTTCAAACCCGCGCAGGTCATAACGCACAACGCCGACCGCGCCGTCGTCCGCCTCGGCGATCAACAACAGGCGTTGCGGATTGCGCAAACTCGCCGTCAACCAGTTCAGGTGCTGCGGCCAATCGATCACGCCGCTGTCCAGCGACCAGCGCCGTACCGTTTCGGCATTGCGCCCATCGAACAGCAACTGCGCGTCATCCAGAGTCGCCGCACGCACCTTGAGCACCGCACCGGCCAGTGCCACCGCGACACGCTCGGCACCCCGCCCGTCGACCAGTTGCCGCGAGCGTTCGGCCAGGCTCTGGCGCAAATAATGATTGCCGCTGACAAAACCAATCGCGTCGCGCAACCGCTCGACACTGACCTGCTCACGGGCGCCCATGAACACATGCGCGCCCGCCGCGGCCATGACTTCGCCGTTGGCCTGCTGATTGTTCGACACGGCAATACAGATCGTCGGCAACCCCAGCGCCGCCCGCTCCCAACTGGTGCCGCCCCCGGCGCCGATAAACAGATCAGCTTCGGTCATGCGCTGGTAGAAGTTGCTGACAAAACTGTGCAGACGCCAGTTCGGCCGTGTCTCGGCCAAGGCCTGCATCTTGGCCCATGCCGGGTTATCGGCGCCTGCGACGAAGTCCACCTGCAACTCGGGAAAGTCCGCCAGCGCGAGCATCGCGTGGTAGGTTTGCCGCGCGGCATCGAAACCACCGAAATTGACCAATACCCTTCGCGCCGTGGGTTTGATCTCGATGGCCGGGCAGCTGAATTCTTCACGCAACATGGCATAGCGTGGGCCGAGCAAGGTGCGACACCCTTCAGGCAACAGCGGCTGATAATTTTCGTGCAGGCCCGAGAGATTCTGATTGAGCAGCAGATCGACGCTGTAGCGCCGCGTAGCAAGATCATCCACTGCCGCAATCCGTGGTGCCCACCGTCGAGCAGCCGTCTGCCATTGGTGATCGAGGCCGTAGTGATCGACAATGACCCAGTCGAATTCGGCGTGCCCCTCGAGCACCGCAGCCAACGCGTCGATGTCGGCCTGCCACGGCAGCATTGATTCGATGGCCTGCTGTGGATCTTCAGCGGCATAGCGCTCAGGCAGCGCAAAAGTCTCGAAGCCCTCGGCGCGCAAGGCATCAAGGCGATGCCCCGGCAGACAGCGGCAGGCAAACGCGACGTGGCTGCCCTGCCCGCGCAACACTCGCGCCAGCGTCAGGCAGCGGGCGATGTGGCCGCTGCCGATGGTTGGCGAGGCGTCGGCACGAATCAGCACTCTCATTGCAGCTCTCCACCAGCCTTGAGCGCGGCGTATAGGTATTCGGCGCGCTTCCAGTCTTCAAGGGTGTCGATGTCCTGCACCAGATGCCGGGGCAGAATCACCGGCAGGCTGGCTGGCGAATAGAGCACCTCGCCGCGCAACCACGCCTCAGTGCGCCCCCAGTAAAACTGACCGGCGTCCTGAAATGCTTCGGGCAAATCCTGCGAACGTGTATTGCGAAATTCCGGATACAAAGCGCTCAACCCACCCTGCCCGTCCAGCGTCAACGCACGCTGCACCGGAAAACCGAAACTGCACACGGAGAACGCGAAGGACTTGTCTGAACGCTGCTCCAGCAACTCGATGCCCTGGCGCAGATAACGTACCTGCAACAGCGGCGCCGTGGCATACACGCAACAGGCGTAATCGAACGCCGGCAACTGCTGCAAGGCATGCACGATCACTGCCGCCGTGCCGGTGAAATCATCGGCCAAGTCTACCGGGCGCAGAAATGGCACCTGCGCGCCATGGGCTCGCGCCACATCGGCAATTTCGGCATCGTCGGTGCTGACCACGACCTGATCGAACAAGCCCGATTCCAGCGCAGTGCGGATCGAACGGACAATCATCGGCACGCCGTCGAACGGCAAAAGGTTCTTGCGCGGGATGCGTTTGCTACCGCCACGGGCCGGGATGATTGCAACGTTGCTCAAGGGCGCTTTTCCAACAGGAACCAAGTGATGTCGTCCACAGGAAACTGCGGATCGCGGTGATAGACGAAACCATAATCCAGCAAGTGCAAATCGGCATAGCGATCGAGCATTTCACCGGCAAAATCGCGCTTGAACAGCTTGCCGCTGTTGCCACGATAGGACACTTCCACCGGTGCCGGATTGTAATACTCGGCGATCAGGATGTAGCGCTGGCTCAACTCGTACAACTGCGCATAAGCGGTCGGCAACAGCTCCGGGGCCAAGTGAATCAGCACGCCTTTACTCAGGGTCAGGTCGTAGCGGCGCTCGCGCGGGAAGTCGAACAGCGAGCCATGCCAGATCTGGGCAATGTCCAACGCCCGTGCCTGAGCACAGGCGCTGTCGTTGATCTCGACGCCGAACAGCTCACAGCGCGGCAGCAGTTGATGCAATGCCTGCAAATTGTTGCCGGCGTTAGTGCCCAGTTCGACCAGGCTCTCGATGCCTGCAGCCCGACTCAGCGCTTTGGCAAACAACGCCAGGTTCGCCGCCACTAGCGGCTGACCGACATTGCGCGCGACGTACTGGTTGCCGAAGTCGCCCTGCCAGAACTTTTCCTGCTCACTCAAATGACGCATTGCAGATACTCATCCTTTGCCTCAGCGGCAATTATTCGGTCAGCCGACGCAATTGCTCGACCACGTAATCCTGTTGCGCATCGCTCAATAGCGGAAACAGCGGCAGGCTGATCGCCTCGGCGTAATAACGCTCGGCCTCGGGGAAATCGCCCTCGGCGAAACCCAGGTCGCGATAGTACGGCTGCAGGTGCACAGGAATGTAGTGCAGATTCACGCCAACACCGACAGCACGCAAGCCTTCAAACACTTGACGATGACTGAGGCCGATGCGGTCGGTCTGCAGCCGAATCACATACAGGTGCCAAGCCGATTCCGCCTCAGGCTGAGAGCTGGGCAACGTCACCGGCAGATACGCCAGCAAGCGATCGTATCGCGCCGCGAGGTCACGACGTCGGGCGATGAAGTCGTCGAGTTTGCTCAGTTGCGACAAACCCAGCGCGGCTTGCAGATCGGTCATGCGGTAATTGAAACCCAGCTCGATCTGCTGGTAGTACCACGGGCCGTGGCTCGGTTCGCTCATCTGCTGTGCATCGCGGGTCATACCGTGGCTGCGCAAACGCTGCAGGCGCTCGGCCAGTTGCGGCCGATTGGTCAGCACCATGCCGCCCTCGGCGCTGGTGATGATTTTCACCGGATGAAAGCTGAACACCGTCATCGCTGCGAATTCACCGCAGCCGACCGGCCGCCCGGCGTAGGACGCACCGACCGCGTGAGACGCATCTTCGATCACGGTGAAGTTGTAGCGCTCGGCCAGTTCGGCAATCTTGCGCATGTCGCAGCTCTGCCCGGAGAACGCCACCGCTACTAGCACTTTGGGCAAAGTGCCGTCCTGCTCGGCTTGATCGAGTTTCGCTTCGAGGGCGAACGCATCAAGGTTCCAGGTCAGCGGATCGATGTCGACGAAATCAACCTCGGCACCGCAATAACGTCCACAGTTGGCCGAGGCAAGAAAGGTGTTTGGCGTTGTCCACAAACGATCACCCGGCCCCAGGCCTGCGGCCAGACAGGCAATGTGCAACGCCGCCGTGGCGTTGCACACCGCGACAGCGAAGTCAGCCTGGCAACGCTCGGCCATTGCCTGTTCGAAACGCTCAATGCTCGGCCCTTGGGTCAGCCAGTCCGACTGCAGCACTTGGACGACGGCATCGATATCTGCCTGATCGAGGCTTTGCCGACCGTAGGGAATCATACCGAGAGCTTCGCGTGCAGATCAGCGATCTGCCCGACCGAAAGGAAATGCGGATTGGTGTCGGAGCGGTACTCGAAATCCTCGCTCACGGCACGCCCCTGCTCGCCGAGTTTGTCGACGGCAAAATCGACATCGACGCTGGTAAAGCGAATCGACGGCTGGATGGTGTAGTGATCTTCGAACTCGAGGGTCATCCGCGCATCGTCCAGCGGCACCATCAATTCATGGAGCTTCTCGCCGGGACGAATGCCGACGTTCTTGTGCGGCAGGTGTTCAGCCATGCCGCGCGCCAGATCGACAATGCGGATCGACGGAATCTTCGGCACAAACACTTCACCGCCGTGCATCCGCGCAAAGCTGTCGAGGACGAATTGCACGCCGTGGTCGAGGGTGATCCAGAACCGCGTCATGCGTTCGTCAGTGATCGGCAGTTCCTGTGCGCCATCGGCGATCAGTTTGCTGAAGAACGGCACCACCGAACCACGGGAACCGGCAACATTGCCGTAGCGCACCACGGCAAACCGGGTTTCCTGCTCGCCGGCAATGTTGTTGGCGGCGACGAACAATTTGTCCGAGAGCAACTTGGTCGCGCCGTACAGGTTGATCGGGCTGGCGGCTTTGTCGGTCGACAGCGCCACAACCTTTTTCACGCCATTGTCGATGGCGGCGGCAATGATGTTCTCCGCGCCATTGACGTTGGTGCGAATGCATTCGGTCGGGTTGTATTCCGCCGCCGGCACTTGCTTCAACGCCGCGGCATGCACCACGTAGTCGATGCCGCGCATGGCCTGACGCAGACGGTCAGCGTCACGCACGTCACCAATAAAATAACGCATGCACGGCGCGTTGAACGTCTGCTGCATTTCGTACTGCTTCAACTCGTCACGGGAGAACACCACCACGCGCTTGGGCTGGTATTGCTCGAGCAGGCGCGTGATGAATTTGCGCCCGAACGAACCTGTGCCGCCGGAGATGAAAATCGATTTACCGTTGAACATATGCTGATTCCTGTCCGGCGCGCTTAAGCGAGCAACTGTGCCCAGTTGATCGAGGCATTTTCACCCAGGGTGAAACCTTTGCCGCTCAGCGCCAGGTTGGCGTTGTAAGCCGGGTCCTGCGCGAAGACGCCGCTCCATTTCTCACGCAGTGCCGCCAGCGCTTCTGGCGCCTGCGGCAACTCGCCGGTATGCAGCACCTGCACCAACGGCGTCCACACGGTGAGGTAGCCGGCCTGACTCGCCTTGAGGCACAGATCGACATCGGCATAACCCTCGACGAACGTCACTTCATCCAGCCCGCCAAGCGCGTTGAACAGCCCTTTGCGCACCATCAGGCAGACCTTCGACACGGCCGAGTAATTCTGCTCGACGGCCAAGCGATGCATGTAGCCGTCTGCTGCGTGACTTTCGCCGATGAAGGCCGAACCCACGCCGTCGTTCAGGCCAAGAATCAAGCCGGCCTGGGCCACCTTGCCGTCACGGTCGACCAATTTCGCACCGACGATGCCCACTTCCGGACGCTGGGCGTGGTTGAGCAGCGAATCGATCCAGTTCGGGTTGACGACTTCACTGTCTGCGGCCAACAGCACCAGATACTCACCTTGAGCCTGCTCGCTGGCGGCGTTGTACAGCGCGACTTCGCTCAGCGGCTGATCGGCACGCAACACATTGACTTTGGCGTGGCGCAGCGTGCCCAGCCAGTCGTTGACCGCTGCCGATTGATTGGCGTTTGCCGCCAGCAACACTTCATAACGACTGTAACGGGTTCTGAGCAACACGCCTTCCAGGCAGCGGCGCAGCACTGGCAGATCATCGATGACCGGCACAATGATCGAAACCAGTGGCTGCTCGGTGTGGCGGTAATCGATTTGCCAGGTGCCCGGCGCTGTCGACGTGACCTTGGCCTTGTAGCCGCGATTGCCCAGATGACGCAGCAACGCCTGACGTTCGTGGGCGTTTTCTTCAAGCTCTGCCGCCTGAGTGATCAGCAACGGCTCGTCGAGATGCGCCAGACCGTCGAGGCCACCCTGCTCGATGATGCGCAACAGCAGGTCGAATTCCAGCGCTTTGCTGAAGTCAGCCTGATATCCGCCGGCTTCAAGCAACACTTCGCGGCGGATCAACCAATGGCGCGCCATCAGTGCCGGCACGCTTTGCAGCAGATCCAGGTTGAAACCCGGACGGAACACGTCAACCAGCGCGCCATTGTCCTTGCGCTGGATTTCATCGGTGGCCACCGCACGCACACCTTCGGCCGACATCAGCTCCAGACTGGCGCGCAACAGGCCGCTGGCGGTGAACTGGTCACCCGCTTCACCCAGCAGTAACCAATCGCTTGGCGACTGCTGAGCGCTCTGGTTGAGCTTGTCGACAAAGTTGCTTTGGGTGACACGAACAAAGTGCAGGGTGTTTTGTGCCGTCGTCGCCGTCGGTGCTTCGCCGGTGGTGAACACGACAATCCTGAACGCTTTGCAGTGACCTTCCAGCAGGCTGTCGAGCGACACCTGCAACTTGTCGATGTCGTTGTCCAGATCGAGCAGGAAAATGCCGAATTGCGGGCCACCGCCTTCAGTCGCCAGATGTTGGCCTATCGACTCGAGTTGTTCGATCGTCGGCGCGCGAGCCGCCAGCCACTGCAACAGGCGACCGGACTTCATTTTGCCGAAGACTGGCTGATGATCTTCGACCAGTAGCGCTTCGAGACGGGCGATCCACTCGCGCATGGCTTGCGCAGCGTTTTCGTCGCCGACGATGTCCAGTTGGGTCGCCAGACGTTTGACCACGGTCAGGTTGAACGCATTCAAATCATGGGCCTGCCACAACCGGTCAACCACACTTTCCGCCGTGTCGTTATTGCGCGCCTGCAACAGGTGCGCTTGACGGGCCCACACGCCTTCCAGTCCTTCCAGTTGCATGCGACCGGCCGGCAGGGTGTGCAACATGAATTCGAACTGCTCCAGACGCTCAAAGAATGCCTGGTTGTAGAACGGCATTTCAACGTACTGCAGCGGGCCAAAACGACGATCCGGCGCCTTCAGTTCCTGGTTCCAGGTCGATTCGATAATCAGCTCGGCAGTCAGCGCCCGCCCGGCCTTCAGGCTGTCGGCCATTGCCTCGAAACTCTCCAGGGCAAAGGCCTTGGCCTGCCCTGCATCCAGCCCTTCGATAGCGGTAGGCAGCGAGACGAGAAACTCGGCAAACGCCTCTCGTTCGGCGACCGATTTGGCGTCAACGTAGGTCAGCGAGTGATACACATCGGTATTGTGCTCGGAGACACCGTAGTTGATCTCGCGCACTACGTACGGAATCGGCAGGATGCGGGCCTTGGCACTGGCCAGCAGGTAGTAGACGTGGCCGATTTCCTGCCACTGGAAATTGGTCCCCGGCGGCAACGCCGAGTGCCAGTTTTTCATCAGATCAGTACGGGTCACCGCGTAGAACGGCGGGATGTACTGGTTCATGTAGTCGAGGACGCGATCCTGCGCCCGCTCGGACGCATAGTCTTCCTGGACTTTCTTGTCGCGGCGGTAGTAGTTCACGCCATGGGCCAATGACAGGTACATCAGGCAATAGCCGTGGCACATGCCGTAGTCAGGGTTGGCATGCAGGAAACCGACGGACTCTGCCAGCGAATCATGCAGGATGAAATCGTCGTCGGCCGCCAGCACCATGTATGGCGTGGTCAGTTTCTCCACGCCATACGCCAGTTTGGCCTGCATGCCCCAGTAGGCGAACTGCGGCACATGGTGGTAATCGACGGCGTCAAAGTCGCCTTCAGGTCGTTCGAGTGTCGAATCGAGCACCATGATTCTGCAGGGCAAGCTGCTGTAATACTTCACCGCCCGGCGCAAAAACGCCGGCCGATTGTGAGTAATCAGGACGACGGTCAATAGCTCTTCGAGCGGTAGCGCCAGTTCAGAACTGTACTTGCCTTGCATAACTTCTCTCCACAACCGGCGACTCGCCGAAACAACGCTTGGTGATGTTGCGAATTAACGGACGCGACGCAGATAGCCGTCCGGCGCCACGGTGATCAACAGCTTGTTCTGCAACTGCTGGTCGATCTCGAAATCCTGGTTCTCTTCCAGGTATTTCCACACGGCGGTTTTCGGGTTGTCGCCCGGGCCCCACGGACGATCCGGGAAGAAATCGGCCGGCATGTCTTCAACCACGGTGTCCATGACCACGCAGTAGCTGTCGACCGACACCAGCGGTGCGTACAGACGCAGCTCTTCCAGTACGTGATCGTGGGTGTGGTTGGAGTCCAGAACCAGAATGACTTTCTTGCCTTTGGCCGCCGCCTGCACCTGGGCAGCAATGCCGGCGTCGATGCTCGAGCCTTCGATCATCTTGATGCGCTTGGCCATCGGGTGGCTTTCGATCGCTTCGCGGTTGTGCGGGCGAATGTCGAGGTCGATGCCCAGCACTTCGCCGTGGCCCTGCAGCTCCAGCAACGAGGCGTAGTAGATAATCGAACCGCCGTGAGCGATGCCGCACTCGATGACCAGATCCGGTTTGACCTGCCAGATGATCTCCTGCATCGCCATCATGTCTTGTGGCAACTGGATGATCGGACGGCCCATCCACGAGAAGTGGTAGCTGTATTTGTGCTTGGCCGATTCGTTGAAGAAATCGCGGGCCAGGCCGGTCAGTTTCTGGTCGTCACCCTGCTGGGCAATCTGTTCCCGGCACTCGGCTTCGAAGGCTTGGTTGATGCTGTTGTCGGTCATTTTAATAATCTCAAGGGTCACTGAAACGAAGCGCTGTCGACGGCGTGATAGACGTAGCGTCCACCGGTCATCCGCTTGATCTCTTCGAGGTAATTGGAATTCATCACAAACAGGTTGGCGCCCTCGGGCAGCGCGTCCATGGCCTCTTGCGGCGAGGACACCCGCGCGCCGCTCAACGGCAGATAACGCCCCTGTTTGGCCGGGTTGATATCCACCACACGATCCACCGCCACACCGGCACGTTGCAGGAACAGCGAATAGATCACGCCTTTGGACGAAGCGCCCCAGATCGCCGAACCCTGCTCGGGGGCGGACTGAATGATCTGCACGGCGCGATCGAGGCTGGCGGTGAAGCCGTCAGGCAGGGCCAGGCGCGGCACCGGTTGATCCGGAGTCAGGCGCAAGGTCGACAGGTCGGCGACGATGTACAGGTATTGGCCACCGAACAGGTGACCGGCCTCGTGCACGGTGCCGAACATCCGGCGCAGGTCATCGAGACGGAAATAATTGACGTGCTCGTAGAACAGGTCGAACCAGGCTTTGTGCTCGAGGATCCAGTCAAAGCACGGCACTTCGATGTAGATCTGCCCGCCCTGATTGGCATTGGCGATTTCCACGAGGAAACTGACCGGATCCTGAATGTGCTCCAGCACATGGCGCAGGACGATGGCGTCCGCAGCCAGACCCAGGCCCCGAGTGAAAGGTGCCTTGATCACGTCGGCATTCTCGCCTTCGTACGCCGGATCAATGCCGGTGATCGAATAGCCGAGGCCCTTGAGCAATTCCAGGAAATAGCCTTTGCCACAGCCGACTTCGATCAGCTCCTGGCCCTTGAAGTGCTTGGCGATGATGCCTTCGACGTCACTCAAGTGCTTCTGGAACTGGCCGGAATGCGCCTGCTCGTTCTGGTAATCGGCGTCGTAGCTGAGCTTGTCGGCGTCGAACGCCGCGTTGAAGATCAGACCGCTGCGCTCGTCCTGCACCAACAGCATGTCGGCACTGGCCGAGGCCTGCGCCGACGCGGGATCGGCAAAGGTGCGGTTCTGCAGCACCGGCAGGTCGGTGACCCGGTACAACTCGTGCCTCATTGCGGCTCTCCCAATAACTGTTGCAAGCGCTCGGTCACCGCCCAGAACGCTAAGGGCTCGTGGGTCGGATACGGGTAGTGGCCGAGGTTCAGATTCAGTGTCGCGCCACGTTCGCACAGGCGTTGTTCAACCAATGAACGCACCGACACCGGTTGGCCGCTGGCGCAATTGATCACGCCGTCGAAGTCGTGTCGTTGCAGGATCGCGGCGAGGTAACCCGCAGCGTTTTCAATCGGCAGAAAATCACGCAACTGCTCGCCGGCCGACATGTTGAACGACGGCTCACCGGTATCGATCGCCCGGTCCAGTGCCGCCAACAGGCTGTTGGGGTTCTGCCCTTCGCCATGCAGATAGAACAAGCGCGCCCACTGCAACGTGAACGGCAGTTCCTGCTGCAGGTTTTGCAAAAACAGGTGCAGCGTATGCTTGGCCAGACCGTAAGGGTTGCTCGGCTGCGGCGCGGAGCTTTCGTTGAGCGGGCCGCTTTGCATGCCGTATTCGAAACAGGTGCCGGTGACCAGCACCTGCTGCACGCCCGCCTCGACCGCGCTTTTGATAAAGCGGTAATCGGCCATCAGGTTGTGCTCGAAATGAAACAGCGCCCGATAGTTCGGCAAACCCGGCCAGGCCAGATGCGCCAGTGCATCGACACCTGCGGTCAACGCAGCGACATCGAGATCGGCGGCGTGAATATCCGCGCTCACAAACTCGACGTCGTTGATCCACGGCATGCCTTGCGCGGTTTCTGCGTTGCGCGCCACCGCCCGGACGTCACAGCCACGGGCCAGCAACGCCGCAACCAGATGGCGGCCGACAAAACCGGTAGCGCCGGTAACCAGTACCTTCACAGCACTTTCAACTCGGGCACGGCGATCACAAAGCGGCCGTCCCACTGACGCACTTGCGCCAGTTGCTGACTGACTTCGTGCAGCAGGTTCCACGGCAGCACCAGCACGTAGTCCGGTTTTTCGATGTCGATCTGCGCGGGCGCAACGATCGGAATGCGACTGCCCGGCAGGAATTTGCCCTGCTTGTGCGGGTTGGCATCAGCCACCCAGGCGAGCAGGTCCGGTTTGACCCCGGCGTAGTTGAGCAAGGTGTTGCCCTTGGCCGCCGCGCCGTAACCGACTACCCGCTTGCCGTCGGCCTTGGCCTGCAACAGAAAGCGCAGCAAGTCATGCTTGATGCGTTCAGCGGCAGGCGCGAGGGTTGTGTAGTACTCGACGGTTTTCACCCCGGCCTCCAGCTCGGCCTGCAACTGTTGTTGCACCGCTGGCTGAACCGGGCGGCGCTGGCCGTCCTTGCGCTGGACGAACACCCGCAGCGAACCGCCGTGGGTGCTCAGTTGGCTGACGTCGAAGACTTCCAGACCATTGCGCTCGCACAGGGTCTGCACGGCGGTCAGCGACAGGTAGGAATAGTGTTCGTGATACAGCGTGTCGAACTGCGCGCCAGCCATCAGCGTCAGCAGTTGCGGGAATTCGAAGGTGGCGACGCCGGTCGGCTTGAGCAGCGTCGCGAAGCCTACGAGGAAATCGTTGATGTCCGGCACATGGGCGAGCACGTTGTTGGCCGCCATCAGGTCAGCGCCCCAACCTTCGCTTTTCAGTTGCGCAGCAGTGTCGCGACCGAAGAACAGCTCACGGATCTCCAGGCCTTTTTCGCGTGCCGCTTGTGCAGTGCTGCGCGTCGGTTCAACGCCCAGGCAGGCAATGCCGCGAGCGGCGACGTATTGCAGCAGGTAACCGTCGTTGGCGGCGACTTCCACCACACGGCTGTCGGCGGTCAGGCCGAAACGCTCGACCATCTCGGCGACATAGCGCTCGGCATGGGCCAGCCAGGTGCTGGAGAACGAACTGAAGTAGGCGTACTCGGCGTCGAACAGGCTATCGGCGCGGGTGTAATCCTCGGTCTGCACCAGCCAGCATTGCTGACACACCGCGACCTTCAGCGGCACCCATTGCTCGGCCTGCTCCAGGCGATCAGCGTGGACGTAGGCGTTGGACGGTGGCGAGGTGCCGAGGTCGATCAGCGGCAGGCTCAGCGGTGCGGCGCACCCACGGCAGTTCATAGACGCACTCCAGCAAAGTGTTGATCGAGCGCGGGATGGCTGGAATCACGCGCTGACAAATTATTGACAGGCAACGGCCAGGCAATCGCCAGCCGTGGATCATTCACCGACAGCCCGGCCTCGTGCTCCGGCGCGTAATCGGCGCTGTGCAGGTAAAGCAATTCGGCGTCTTCGGTGAGGGTCTGGAAACCGTGGGCAAAGCCGGCCGGAATCAACAGGCTGCGGCCGTCGCCAGCCTTCAGATGCTCGGCGTGCCAGTGCAGAAAGGTCTCGGAGTCTGGGCGCAGATCCACCGCCACGTCCCACACTTCACCGCGCAGGCAAGTGATCAGTTTGGCTTCCGGGGCATTGGCATTCTGATAATGCAGACCACGCACACTGCCCTTTTCACGGGTGCAGGAATGGTTGATCTGACGGATATGGAACTCACTGCCGAACGCACTCAGGCTGCCTTCGCAGAACAGCCGGGCAAAGTGCCCGCGCTGATCTTCGAAGCGTTTGTGCTGGACGCTGAACAGTCCGGCCAGCGGCAATGCCTTCAGGGAGAATTCGCTCACAACGCGCCTCGGTAAAGGTTCAGTTGGCCGAGAGTGACGTTGCGCATGTCATCGCCGTTCTGCCACGCCAGATGCCAGTCGAGGGTCTGGGCCAGACATTGTTGCAAGGTCCAGCGCGGATGCCAGCCAAGTACTTGGCGTGCGCGGCTGCTGTCCAGACGCAGCAGGCCGGCCTCGTGCAGTTCGCTTTTTTCGATGCGCAAACCGCACGCCTGCGGCCAGCGGCTGGCGAGCAATTCGACCACTTCGCCGACACTGCACATGTCCGCTTCACCCGGGCCGAAGTTCCACGCCCCGGCGTATTCCGGGCCTTGTTCGTAGAGACCTGCGGCCAGTTGCAGGTAACCGGCCAGCGGCTCCAACGCGTGCTGCCACGGGCGCACGGCTTGCGGATAACGCAGGGTCACCGGTTCGTCGGCGCTCCACGCTTTGAGCACGTCAGGAATCAGGCGCTCAGGGGCAAAATCGCCGCCGCCCAGGACGTTGCCAGCGCGCGCGGTGGCCAGGGCCAGACCGTGCTCGGCGTACTTGTCCGCCGGGAAAAACGACGCGGCATAAGACTGTGCGAGCAATTCACAGCAAGCCTTGCTGCTGCTGTAAGGATCGTGGCCACCGAGGGCTTCGTCTTCGCGGTACGGCCACAGCCATTCCTTGTTGGCGTAGACCTTGTCGGTGGTCACCAGCACACAGGCGCGCACGCAGCCGACCTGACGAATCGCTTCGAGCAGGTTCAGCGTGCCCATGACGTTACTGGAGTACGTGCCGAGCGGATCGCGATAGCCTTCGCGCACCAATGGCTGAGCAGCCAGGTGCAGAACGATCTCAGGCTCGGTGTCGGCGATGATTTCCAGCAAGGCACCGAGATCCCGCAGATCACCGCGCTGATCGTTGATGCCCTCATGCACCCGCGCCAGTTCGAACAAGCTCGGCTCAGTCGACGGATCCAGGGAAAAGCCGCTGACTTGCGCGCCGAGGCTTTGCAGCCACAGGGTCAGCCAGCTGCCTTTGAAACCGGTGTGTCCGGTGACGAGGACGCGTTTGCCGCGCCAGAAATCCGCACTCAGGCCCATTGCTTCCATGGGGCCTCCCCGCTCTGCCACAACGCTTCGAGATGGTTCTTGTCGCGCAGGGTGTCCATCGGATGCCAGAAGCCTTCGTGCTCGAAGGCTTTCAACTGTTCGTCAGCGGCCAGACGCGCCAGCGGTTCGGCTTCCCAAGTGGTGGCGTCATCGGCGATGTACGGCAGCACTTTCGGCGAGAGCACGAAGAAGCCGCCATTGATCCAGCCACCGTCACCGCGAGGCTTTTCGGTGAAGCCCAGCACTTGATCGCCCTGACGCTCAAGCGCGCCGTAGCGGCCCGGCGGTTGCACGGCAGTGACGGTCGCGAGACGGCCGTGGCCTTTATGGAAATCGACGAGTTGCGCAATGTTGATATCAGAAACGCCGTCGCCATAGGTGAAGCAGAACGCCTCTTCATCCTTGAGGTAACGGCCGGCACGCAGCAGACGGCCACCGGTCATGGTTTCTTCGCCGGTGTCGATGAGCGTGACGCTCCACGGCTCGCTGTAATTCTGGTGCACGTCCATGCGGTTTTCACGCATGTTGAAGGTGACGTCAGAGGTGTGCAGGAAGTAGTTGGCGAAGAAGTCCTTGATCGCATAGCCCTTGTAGCCGAGGCAGATCACGAAGTCGTGAATTCCGTGGGCGGAATACTGCTTCATGATGTGCCAGAGAATTGGCTTGCCGCCGATCTCGATCATTGGCTTGGGCTTGAGGTGCGACTCTTCACTGATGCGCGTGCCGAGGCCACCCGCCAAAATAACTGCCTTCATCGTCTCCCCTCTTGTTCTTCACCGGGCTGCGCATGGCTTTCTTGAGCTTTGCGGGCCGTCTGGCTAAACCTTTTGCCGCTCCGGGCGCCGCTGGAGTGACCGCGAGCGCTCGTTTTATGGCGATTTACAGGGGACTTGCAGGAAACGCGCCAGCTCCACAAGCCCCCTCACCCTAACCCTCTCCCAAAGGGAGAGGGGACTGACCGAGGTGTTTGGGAGAGCTACGCCGACGTGAAATACCGAGTCGAACTCAGGTTTTGAAAAGCACACAAATCGGCCCCTCTCCCCTCCAGAGGGAGAGGGGACTGACCGAGGAAATTGCGAGAAGTACGCCGACGTGCGATACCGAGTCGAACTCAAACCTTGAAAAGCCCACAAATCGGCTCCCTCTCCCTCGGGAGAGGGCTGGGGTGAGGGGAAAACCCACCACAAATCCAAAGCCGACCACGCCCCGCTCCTCACCACTCAACAGGATGAGCGTTAGCTCGGCTGCAGCTCTTGATCTTGATCCACGAGCGACGTCGGAAGGCTGAGCGGAGGGATTGATCCGGGGGTGGGAGCGCAGCGACCGTTTGGCGAAGCCAAACACATCGAGAGGAGGTGCAGCGAAGCAAACCGTAGGCGATGCGCCCGGATGGATCCCGGAGCGAAGGAACCCCGAGCCCCAGCGAGCGGGCCGCACGTAGGAGCAAGCCTTTTTGGTTACTTTTTCGGCGTCTGGAAAAAGTGACCCGCCGTAAGGGCGGACCCCTAATCAGCAACCCCCGCAGCAACGGATACACCCCCAAAACCCCAAGAGCCTGGTCGGCCCAAAGGCCGCCAAGCCCCGCTCGATCAATCCGCCAGCCAGCCGTATTCCCAGTAGCGCAAGTTATCGCCGCGCAACACGTAATCGCGCAACACCACCTCACGCAATTCATCACCCATGCGATAACTGGCATCAGGATCGGCCAGGTGCATACGGATCGCTTGCAGCCATTCATCCGTACTGTTGGTCTTGATCCGCGTGCACGGCAAATAACCGCGATAGGCCTCGGTATCCGTGCAGATCACCGGGTAACCGCAGGCGCCGTATTCCAGCAGCCGCAAGTTGCTCTTGCAGTCGTTGAAGATATGGAACTCCAGCGGCGCCAACGCGAGATCGAGGTTGAGGCTGGCCAGTTTCGCCGGGTACACGTCCAGGCCGATGACGCCATGGAACTCATGCATGTACGGCCGCAGATCATCCGGGCACATGCCGAAAAACACCCAGTCGACTTCATTGGCCAGTTCACGAACAACCTCGGCGATCACCGCCAGATCACCGTGGTGACTGGTGCCGCCGCCCCAGCCGACCCGCGGTTTCTTCGAGGTCCGACGCTGGCTGCGCAGGTGGCCCCACAAGTCCTTGGCCAACATGTTAGGGACGACACGAATGTCGTGGTGCATGTCCGACAGCACGTTGGCCAGTGGTGCGGTGGATACGACCGCACGATCACACAGCCCGATCGCGCGGCGCACCATGCGCTCCATGTCCTGCTTGCTCGGCATGTTGCGGATGTGCGCATTGCGGTGGGGAACATCAATGACGTAGTCGTCGAGTTCGAAGATTCGTCGAGCGTTGAAGTACTTTTTCAGCGGTGGGATTTCATCGATGGCGTGCTCCGAGTAGCGCCCTTGCAGAACGATCACATCAGGCGACTGACGTTCGATATCGATGATCGACGGCAAGCCGTAGCAAATACGCCCTTCCGCCCTATTGGCCGCTTCCAGCTCGATCATCGGCTGGCTCATGCGGTAATGGCCGATGGCCGAAGCGTTGATCGGCACCACCAGCAGATTGGGCAACTGCGCCTTGGAGAATGCACTCCACCCCGTGCGCAGTCCCGGCTCCAGACTGAAGTTGGTGGCGCCCACGCCCTGCAACGTCAGGTTGACGTTGTAGGCCGGATCGCGCGCCACCAGCGGCAGCCAGCGCTGGTAAAACGTGTCCCTCTCCTCGGCGTGCTGCGCTTCTTCCTCCGGTGTCGCCATCGCATTTGGCCGCGCACCCACAGCCAGGATCGCATTGGGGTTCAACACCACCAGATAACCGTCGCGGCCAACGCGCAGACACAGGTCCACGACATTGAGCGTTTGTTTGAGGTCCTGCTCGTCCAGCCCGCCGGCAGCTTCGAACACCGACTTGCGAATCATCAGGCAATCACTGCCGACGGCACTCAGGTCATGCACCGCCTGCAGGCGATGCATGTACCCTTCCGACTGCATCGGCTGGCCATAGAACGGCAACCCGACCGGCCCGTTCAAGCCAAGAATCAGGCCGGCGTGCAGCACGCCGCCGTCCGGATTGAACAGCTTGGCGCCAACCACCCCGACTTCCGGGCGTTGCGCATGATTGAGCAGTTCGTCGAGCCAGTCGTTCCGGGTGATCACCGCAAAGGCGTTGAGCATCAACACATACTCACCGCGCGCCTGGCTGACGGCATAGTTGTGCACCGCTGCCGCGTTACCCTTTTGCGGGTAGCTCAGCACGCGAATCCGCTCGCTGCCCAGTTGCGCCATACCGTCCAGCCAAGCCAACGCTTCAGCGCTTTCGCTGCCGTTATCGACCAAGAGCAATTCGTACTCGGTGTAGTCGGTCTTTTCCAGCAATGTCTCGACGCAGCGTTGCAAGGCAGCCGTCTGGTCCTGCGTGACAATGACCACCGACACCAATGGGCGCCGGGCATGGTGATAGTCGACACGATTGAGCAGCCCGCCGTTACGGTCGCGAATGTCGTGAGCGATGCCAAGGCGTTGCAGATGCGCTTCGAGGATTCGCGGACTTTGCTGCGCAACGCCAGGATCAGTGAGCCATTGCGACAGATCGAATTTCGACTCCAGCAACACTTCAGCAATGTGCCCGACCACTTGCAGGCCATCGCTTTCAACCATGCGCCAAAGCACATCGTGGGGCGCGAGTTCGGCGAACGTCGAGGTAAAACCACCAAGCGCCAGGAACCGTTCGCGCTGGAACGCCAGCGCTCGCCCGACGTAAGGGTAGCTGCGCATGAGGTCGAGGTTGAAATCCGGCTTGAACGCAGGCTCGGCCGACTCACCATCGCGCAGACTGCCTTCGTCGCTGTACAGGCATGTCAATGAGCTTGCGTGCGCAATGCGATCGGCCATCACCAACAATGCTGGCGCCACCGGGCAGTCACCTGGCTGCAACAGATAAAACCAGTCGGCGCCTTCCAGTTGCGGCAGCAGAGCGTTGATCTGCTCCAGGCCGTCACCCTGCAACGGCATGTGGAACACCCGATCGTCCAGCTTCGCCTCGCTGCAAGCCGTGGACAGCACCAGAACCAGCTCCGGCGGGTAATCCTGAGCGGCGAGTGCCTCAAGGGTGCGCTCCAGGCCATCGCGACTGCCTTGGGCATCAATGATGATCGGCACGATGCGCGGTCGGTGCGGCCAGCCAGCGAGGGTTTCCGGCAGCCATTGGCGCTGCGCCTCGGTCAACACCCGAACCGCCAGCCATTGTGCATAGAGTTCGCCAAAACTGAAGCTGTCGACTCCGACCCCTAGCTCCTGACGGCTCTGCTTGGTGCCGAGGGTACGGCTCAGCGGCAGTTCTTCCCAGACCCGAGGTGTCTCATCGGCCTTGGTCAACGGCACATAACGAACCCAGCCCGGCGCCGGTGCCGACTCGCCGCTGCGGACCTTGAGCATTTGCGAGATCCACTCGCGCTCGATCTCCGCCGCGTCTTTCATCGGTTGCTGCGCGCTCAGACGCTCGGGGTAGAGACGCTCGGCACTCAGTACGTTGTTGGAGACCACCAGATTGCCGCGCCGCAACAGACAGACGTACAAGGCAAAATCCAGCGTCGCAACGAAGCAGGCACCCTCCTCGGTCAAGGCTGGCAAAAGCTCCACAACATCGCTACGGCGAAACAGCGCACTACTGAATCCACCCAGTACATTGACCGGGAATTTTTCAAAGATGCTCAGTACATCGTCGCCTTTGAGCAAGCCACTGGCCGGCGACAATGAGCTGTTTTCCAGACGTGCGGGCAGGATGATGTCGTTGGCATCCCACAACAACCGTTGCGCTACCACCAGACTGACTTCGTCACGCCGCAGCTCGTGGGCTTGCTGTTCGATACAGGCCGAATACAGCAGGTCATCGTCACACAGGAATTTGATGAACTCGCCCCGGGCTTGCTCAAGGCAGGCCTTCAGGTTACCGACCAGTCCCAGCGTTCGTGGGTTGCGCACGTAACGCACGGCAAAGCCGGTCTGCTCCGTCACCCGCGTAACGATGTCTTCAATCTCGTCGCCACGATTGTCATCGCACACGATGATTTCAAGATTGGCGTAATTCTGGCTGACAGCGCTGTTCAGCGTCCGCTCGAAGAAGCGCGGATTGAAGGCGGGAATGACAAGACTGACAAGAGGGAGTGAATTCACGGCGGGCTCACAGGCGGTGCGAGCCCGCTCGGAAAAGCGAGCCCTTGATACCGCTAAAAAACATGACTGAGTGGCAGGGTAAACGGGCGCTTACGCGCCCGTTGAGGATCAGATCTTGTTGAACAGACCCAACTGGCTGATCTTGCTGAACGCAAGCTGCGAAGCTTGCAGCATGGTCTGCTGCAGGGTCAGTCGCGTCATCACTTCAGCCGGATCCGAATCGCGAATGGAACCTTGCGTGGTGGTATTCGCGGTGCTCAGACTGTCATTGGTGGTGGCTTGCATTTCCAGCGCCTGACCACGGGCACCAATCTCGGTCACCGCAGCGCCGATTTGATTGTTGGCCGCGTCGATGTTGCCGAGGCCCGCCTCCATGGCGCCCTGGAATTTCTGCTTGGCCACCGGATCACCATCGATCGGTGTATTCAGAGCAGTAATCATCTGACCGAGGGTGTCGAGCACGTTCTGGGTCTGGTGATCATTTGGGCGGATCGAGAACTGATCACCCGCGGCCGGTGCGCTGCCCAGAGCAAAGGTCACGCCTGCCGCCGTGGCGTTGCTACCGGCCACAGTGCCCGAGGACACCGGTTTGCTGTCCGCAGTCACCGGCGCAGCATACAGATCGAATGCGGTGGCGCTGGTGAACTTGAGAACGGCGCCGCCCTGCGGGAATGCCGCGGTGTACGCTGCCTGGTCAGTGATGCTCGAACCGGTAATCACGGCGGTCGACGGGTTACCCGGGCTGCGCGTGGTAGTGAACGAGTCAGGCGCGGTGGACAACTGGAAGCTGTGGCCGGCAATGACCGCGTCCGGGTTGGTATCACCAGCCTTCAGGTTGATGTTCAGCTTCATGTCGACGCCACGGAAGCTGACCGTCTGGTTGGCACCGCTGCTGTTGCTGACCAAACCGTTCTGGCTCGCCTCAGCCGTCACGTCGTTGCCAAGGGCATCGGTGATTTTCAGCTGGGTGCTGCTGAGGAAGCTGACGGTATACGGCTGGCCAGCGGTGAACTTGGAGTTGTAAGTGGCTACGGTACCGATCGTGCCGTTGGACAGTACGACGCGACCGTCATCCACTGCCGGTGCGGTCATGGCGACGTTGGTACGCGCGGTATTGATGGTCTGCTGGAAAGCAGCCCAACCGGTGGTGTTGGTGCCGATCGTCATGCCATCGCCGATGCCCAGATTGATCGTGGTCTGGTCACCGTTGTAGCTGTAGGTGCCGTCGGCATTCTGCGAATACGGCGCGGTGTCGGTCTTCGAACCAGAGAACAGGTAGTTGCCGCTGGCATCCTTGGCGTTCATCAGACCCAGCACTTGTTGCTGGATCTGGCCCATTTCCGAAGCGTAAGCCTGGCGGTCCTTGTCGGTGGCCGTGCCATTGTTGGCGGCCAGGGCGAGTTCCTTGGCGCGGGCCAACGCGGTGGTGATCGAATCCAGCGTGGATTCTTGCACGGTCAATGCACTTTTGGTGCTGTCGACGTTGGTCTTGTACTGATCGAGCATCGCGGCCTGCTGGCCCAGTTGCAGCAAGCGCCCGGCACCGATCGGATCATCGGCGGCGGTATTGATGCGCTGCAGGCTGCTCGCCTCGCTGGCGGTGGCGACGGCCTTGTTGAAGTTACGCTGATAGTCCGACGCTTGCGTGCCGTAATACTGGGCGGTGGAAATGCGCATGAATTACGACTCCTTAAAGGCTGTTGATCAGCGTGGCGAAAGTTTCCTGCGCAGCTTTGATGATCTGCGAAGACGCTGTGTAGTACTGCTGATATTTGACCAGGTTGCCGGTTTCTTCATCCAGGTTGACCCCGGACAGCGAATCGCGCGCGCCTTTGGCGTTATCCAGAATCGCCGAGGTCGCGGCGCTGTCGGACTTGCCTTGGGCGGTTTTGGTACCGACGTTGGTCACCAGCTTGTTGTAGGCGTCAGTCAGGCTGATGCCCTTGCTCGCCGAACCGGTATCGACGGTCTGCGCCGTTTGCAGGGCGACCAGCGATTGCGCGTTGCGGTTGTCCGAAGACGCCGCACCGGTGAGATTCATGGTGAAGGTTTCGCCGGACTTCGGCGTGCCGCCAACGGTGGTCTGTACGGAGAATGTCTTCTGCACGTTCGGCGTAACACTGGTGTCCATCACCGGGTTGCCGCTGGCATCGACGATGCCGACTTTCAGGTCTAGCGTGTTCGATTGACCGGGAACGATAGTGCCGCTGCTGATGAGGCCGCCCTTGGCATCCACAAAGGTGTAGGACTGGCTGCCCCCGGTGACCGCACCAAACACCAGTTTGACCGGCGTCGAGTTCTTCAGCGCCGCTTGCATGTCAGCCTGGGCAGTCGGGTTGTAGATATCGATTTTGCTGTTGAGCGTCGGCTGGGTGAAAGTGCCCAGACCGTTGGCGCTCGCCACACCGGTCAACGGACCGGCCGCAGCGATTTTCTTCGGATCGGTGAGCACTGTCTGGATGCTCGCCGCCGCATTGCGGGTCGGCGTGACTTTGAAGCTGTCACCAGCGCTCAACGCACCACCTTTGAGCGCGAGGGTGAAACCGTCGATCACTGGAGGTGGATTGGTCGTCGTGCTGAACGCACCCAGATCGGTGCCGTCGGAGCGCTTGACCGTGTAGTCAGTGGCACTGGTGAACGTCACCTGATAATCGCTGGTGGTCAGCTTGCCGGTGTCCTTGATGGTGACATCGAGGTTACCCGAACCGGTGCTGTTGCCCGACTGCGCGATGCTGCGCGAACTGATCAGCGCGGCACTGTTGATGTTGTTGAAAATCGCCGCGCCGAAGTCACCGTTCTTGTCGATGCCCTGGGCTTGCTGACTGTTGACCTGATCAGCGATCACCAGCGCCACGCGGCCCAGCTCGTTGAGCGACGGGTCGAGGACTTCTTTGCGGTAAGTCAGCAGGCCGCCGATTTCACCGCCGCTCATCGCCGAGGTGATGTCGATGGTGCTCGAACCGCGATCCATCTGGATGGCCATGCGCGACGGGTCGTCTTTGCTCGCGACCATGCTCAGCGTGTTGGTGGTGTTGCCGATCACCAGCGGCTGACCGCTACCGATGTAGACGTCGAAACTGGTGCCACGCTCGACGATTTGTGCACCCGTCAGTTCAGAGAGCTGGCGCACGGCTTCGTTGCGGCTGTCGAGCAGATCGTTCGGCGCACCGCCACTGGTGGAGATCTCGCCGATTTTCTGGTTCAGGTTGGCAATCGAAGTGGCCAGTTTGTTCACCTGGGCCGTCATGTCGCCAAGGCTGCCGTTGATGGTGGTGTTCTGGTCGTTGAGCTGTTTGGCGATGGTATTGAAGCGACTGGTCAGCGCCTGCGCACCGGTCAGCACCGATTGGCGGGAGGTGTCATCGGTCGCCGACGTCGAAACGCCCTGCATCGTGGTGAAGAACTTCTGCAGCACACCGGTCAGGCCGGTGTTGGTGTCCGACAGCATCGAGTCCAGCGGTGTGGCCTGCGCCAGGTAAGCAGCCGATTCGCTGTCGAGCGAAGTAGCGGTGTGCAGCTGGCTTTCCAGGTACGAGTTATACACCCGGCGCACGTCGGCCAGGGTCGTGCCCGTACCGATGAACACGGTGCCGAACTGCTGCGAGGATTTGGTGCCCTGCACGGTTTGCTGACGTGAATAACCGGCGGTGTCGACGTTGGCAATGTTGTTGCCTGTCGTAGCCAAAGAGGACTGGCTGGCCGACAGTCCCGACATCCCGATATTGAGCAAACTCATGGTTCAGACCTTATACCTTGTGCCTTATAAAGGCGTGGTGGATACACCCGCCGCAGCGTAGTTTTGGAAACTGTTCATCTGCTTGGCAATCTGCGAAATCTTGCTTGCGTAGTTCGGGTCGGTGGCGTAACCGGCCTTCTGCAACTCGCGTACAAACTGTTCTGGGTTATCGGCAGACTTCAGCACATCTTGATAGCGATTATTGCTCTGCAGCAAAGTCACCAGATCGTGGAAGCTGTCCTTGTACGAGGCGTAGGAACGGAACTCGGCCGTCTCCTTGACCATCTCGCCATTGCGAAACTCGCTGGTGATCGCCCGGGCCGAATCACCCTTCCAGTTGCTGCTCGCCTTGATGCCGAACAGGTTGTGGCTGCTACTGCCATCCTGGGCACGCATGACCGACTTGCCCCAACCGGTTTCCAGCGCCGCCTGCGCCACCAGATAACGCGGATCGACGCCGATGCGGTCGGCCGCTTCCTTGGCCATCGGCAGCATGGTGTTGACGAATTCGTCGGCGGAACTGAAAGCTTTCTTCGCCGGCGCCAGTGGAATCTGCGCCATGGCGCGACCGTAGATCTGCATCTGTCCGCCCGAGGCCTTCTCGGTCTCGGCGCGGGCCAGCCAGTCGCCGTTGTACAACGGGCCGGCGCCAGTGGTGGCAGCGGTTGTCGCACGCTGCGGCAATTGATTGGCGGCCGCCGGCGTCGCCGACGGCACCAGACCTGCGAGCAAACGATCGGCCAGTTTCGGCGGCAAGGCCAGCCGACGCTGATTGATCAACGCCATGTCATTGCGGTGGGAAATATCGGTGTTCGGTGCATTCACCGAACGCGAGGCCCACAGCGGACGCTCGCCATTGAGCCGCGACAACGGGCCATTGGTGGCGACGGTGCCTGCGGCAATCGGCGTCACCACGGCAGCGGCCTTGGCCTTGGCTTCTTCCTGCTTGGCCGCGGACGCGGCAGCAGCCTCGCCCGGCGCCATCGGTTTGTTCTTCGACATCTGGCGCATCAGCACGTCAGCCAGACCGATACCACCCCCCTCGCGAGACATGGAAACGGCCAACTGCTGGTCGTACATTTCCTGATACTGCTTGGCCGCTGGCGTGTTGAGCGGATTGTCCTGGCCGAGCGCTTCAGTGGCCGAGCGCATCGACTTGAGCATTTCGCCAAGGAACAGCGATTCGAACTCCTGCGCCACTTTGCGCATGTTCGCATCGCTGCTCTTGTCGCCGACCTTGAGTTGGTTCAGACGATTGAGGTCCGAGTAGGAACCCGAATCGCTGCTGCTGACCATACCGCTCTTGCGCATATCCATGATGGTCGGCCTCAGATCACGATCAGGTCGGCTTGCAACGCGCCGGCCTGCTTCAGTGCTTCAAGGATCGCCATCAAGTCACCCGGTGCCGCGCCGACCTGGTTCACCGCACGGACGATTTCGTCGAGGGTGGTGCCAGGGCCGAACTTGAACATCGGTTTGGCTTCCTGCTCGGCATTCACCCGCGAGCGCGGCACGACAGCGGTCTGGCCATTGGACAGAGGGCCGGGCTGGCTGACAATCGGGTCTTCGGTGATGGTCACGGTCAGGCTGCCGTGGGTCACGGCGGCTGGCGACACTTTCACGTTCTGGCCAATGACGATGGTGCCGGTACGCGAGTTGATGATGACTTTCGCCACCGCCTGACCCGGGTCGACTTCGAGGTTTTCCAGGATCGACAGGTAGTCGACGCGCTGGCTCGGATCGAGCGGCGCGGTGACGCGAATCGAACCGCCGTCGATGGCCTGGGCCACGCCAGGGCCGAGCATGTCGTTGATCTTGTCGACGATGCGCTTGGCGGTGGTGAAGTCGGAACGGTTGAGGTTCAGCGTCAGGCTGTTGCCCTGGTTGAAACCGCTCGGCACCGCGCGCTCCACCGATGCACCACCGGGGATGCGACCGGCCGACGGAACGTTGACGGTGATCTTCGAGCCGTCTCGCCCTTCCGCGTCGAAACCGCCGACCACCAGGTTGCCTTGGGCCACCGCATAGACGTTGCCATCGATACCCTTGAGTGGCGTCAGCAGCAAGGTGCCGCCACGCAGGCTCTTGGAGTTACCGATGGACGAAACGGTGATGTCGACCTGCTGACCCGGCTTGGCGAACGCTGGCAGATCGGCACTGATCGACACCGCCGCGACGTTCTTCAACTGCACGTTGCCCGAACCCGGCGGCACCTTGATGCCGAACTGCGAGAGCATGTTGTTGAAGGTCTGCAGGGTGAACGGGGTCTGCGTCGTCTGGTCGCCGGTGCCGTTAAGCCCGACCACCAGGCCGTAACCGATCAATTGGTTGGAACGCACGCCGGAAATGCTGGCGATGTCCTTCAGGCGCTCGGCCTGAACGTTGAACGCTGCGGACATCAGGAACGCAGCCATCATGAGACTTCTGAAATTCAACGTAGCCACCTAGAAAGGGAACAGCGGGCTGAGGAAGAAACGGTCGAACCAGCCTGGCTGACTCGCATCGGCAAACGAACCGGTGCCCGAGTAGGTGATGCGCGCATCGGCGACACGGGTCGACGACACGGTGTTGTCGGTCGAGATGTCATCGGCGCGAACCAGGCCGGCGATCCGCACCAGCTCATCGCCGGTGTTAAGCGTCATCCACTTCTCGCCGCGCACCGCGATGATGCCGTTGGGCAACACATCGGCAACGGTCACGGTGATCGAGCCGGTCAGGGTGTTGCCCTGCGCCGCCTTGCTGTCGCCCTTGGTCGCGCGGTCACCTTCGTAGCTGGCACTCAGGCTCAGGTCGCCATCGCCGAACGGGTTGTTGGTGGTGGCGCTGCTGCCGAACAGCGAACTCAGGCCGATGTTGGCCTTGCTGTTCTTGCCAATTTGCGAGTTGGCGTTTTTGCTGGCCTGGGTCCTTTCGTTCAGGGTGATGGTGATGATGTCACCGACCCGGAACGCCTTGCGGTCGCTGTAGAGGTTCTGTTCGAAACCGGCCTGATAGATCGAGCCATTGTTCGCGGCCGCCGGCAACGGCGTGCGCGGCAACACCGGGGCGTAGTAAGGGTCATTGGGCTTGGGCGTCGGAGCGACGCAGCCCGCGAGCGAGACGACCCCACTCAATGCCAGAACAGATACAAAGCGATTCATGACCCTACCTCACGGTGTTGCAGGCGACCTCATGGCCGCCTCATAGACTTGATTACAGATTCTGCGTTACGAACGAGAGCATCTGGTCGGCGGTGGAGATCACCTTGGAGTTCATCTCGTAGGCGCGCTGGGTGGTGATCATGTTGACCATCTCCTCAACGGTGCTGACGTTGGACGTTTCCAGGGTGTTCTGCAGCGTGGTGCCGAAACCGTTCAGGCCCGGAGTGCCGACTTGCGGCGCGCCACTGGCGGCGGTTTCCAGGAACAGGTTGTTGCCCACCGCCTGCAGGCCGGCCGGGTTGATGAAGTCGGCGGTTTGCAGGTTGCCGATCACCTGGGCTGCCGGGTTGCCGGCAACGGTGATGGACACGGTGCCGTCGCGGCCGACCGTGAAGGTCTGCGCGTCGTTCGGAATGACAATCGCCGGCTCCAGGGCAAAGCCGCTGGCGTTGACGATCTGGCCGTTGGAGTCCAGGTGGAAGGTACCGTCACGGGTGTAGGACGTGGTGCCGTCCGGTTGCAGGATCTGGAAGAAACCGCGACCGTCGATGGCCATGTCCAGCGGCTGCTCGGTGGTTTGCAGGCTGCCGGCGGTGAAGTTTTTCTGGGTGCCGACGATGCGCACACCGGTACCCAGTTGCAGACCCGACGGCAGTTCGCTGTCCTGGGTCGACTGGGCGCCTGGCTGGCGCTTGATCTGGTAGAGCAGGTCCTGGAACTCGGCGCGGTCACGTTTGAAACCCGTGGTCGACACGTTGGCCAGGTTGTTGGAAATGGTGGTCAGGTTGGTGTCCTGGGCGGACAGACCTGTTTTGGCAACCCATAGAGCCGGAAGCATTCGATTCTCCTCGTGCGCCTGTTTTACGGCGCGACGTTCTGATAATTAGCTGATCTGCAAGACCCGAGCCATGGCCTGGTCGTCGTCTTTGGCGGTGTTCATCATCTTGACGTGCAACTCGAACTGCTTGGCCAAGGCCAGCACCGAGGTCATCTCTTCAACGGCGTTGACGTTGCTCGACTCGAGGAAACCCGACACCAGTTTGACGTTGGCATCGGCCGGCGCAGGCTGGCCGTCCTTGGTGTAGATCGAGCCGTCGAGGCCCTTGTTCATGTTCTTGATGTCCGGGTTGACCAGCTTGATCCGGTCGACCTCCGCCATGACGCGCGGGCCTTCGCCCATCGCCCGAATACTGATGGTGCCGTCTTCACCGACTTCGATCTGCTGCTCGGGCGGCACGGCGATCGGACCGCCATTGCCCATCACCGGCATGCCGTTGCCGGCGCGCAATACGCCGAGGGCGTCGACGTTGAGGCTGCCGGTGCGCACGTAGCTTTCGCCGCCGTTCGGGTTCTGCACGGCGATCCAGCCATTGCCGGTGACCGCAACGTCGAGGTCACGACCGGTCTGCACCAGCGAGCCCGGAGTGAAGTCGGTGGCGGGCCGTTCGCTCATGGCAAACGCACGCGCCGGAAAGCTGTCACCGAACACCGGCATCGAACGCGCCTGCTCCAGGTCGCGCTGAAAACCGTTGGTGGAGATGTTCGCCAGGTTGTTGGCATGAGCCTTCTGCGCCAGTGCGTTCTGGCTGGCGCCGGTCATTGCCACATAAAGGTACTTGTCCACACTCTTTCCTCTGCATGCCGGACGTTTGCCGCCCACCGCTGTACTGCTGAGCCATAAGCAATTTGCAGACCAACTTTTTTCTGGCGCACAAAGGCCCGGCAAACAAAGGACTTGGGGGATGGCGAGGGGAAATTTGAAATGTATCGAAGTCGAAAAACCGGCGGTGTTATGCCGCTTGGCGGCAATCCCTCGAATGATCGTTCCCACGCTCCGCGTGGGAATACCTCAATGGACGCTCTGCGTCCGCTTTGGGACGCGGAGCGTCCCGGGCTGCATTCCCACGCAGAGCGTGGGAACGATCATGCTTGAGCTATGAATCGGTTTTACCGACTTCATACTCGCGCAGTTTATTGGCAATGGTGGTGTGCGAAACCCCCAGCCGCTTACCCAATTGCCGACTGCTCGGATGCTCGGAATACAGCCGCTCCAGCACCGCTTTCTCGAAGCGCCCGACAATTTCGTCCAGGCCACCTTCCAGCGAGAAATCGCCAAGCGGCTGACGCACGCCGTAATCCGGCAGGCGAATATGCTCGGCCTTCACCGTGCCGCCATCGCACAGCGAAACTGCCTGAAACAAAACGTTCTCCAGTTGCCGCACGTTGCCCGGCCAGTGGTAATGACTGAGGCGATCCATCGCCGCCGGCGCCAGTTTCGGCAGTGTGCAACCGATCTGCCGACTGGCCTGATCGAGGAAGTGCTCGACCAGCGGCGTCAACCCGTCGAGGCATTCGCGCAGCGGCGGGATGTGCAGGGAGAGCACGTTCAAACGGTGATACAAGTCCTGACGAAACTCGCCGCGCGCGCACAACTCGGACAAGTCGACCTGCGTCGCACAGATGACCCGCACATCCAGATAAACCTCTTCATCACTGCCGACCCGGCGAAAGCAACCGTCCTGCAAAAAGCGCAGCAACTTCACTTGAAGACGCGGGCTCATCTCACCGACACCGTCAAGAAACAGCGTGCCGCCCGCCGTCAATTCCAGCAGCCCGAGCTTGCCTTCGGCGCGCGCACCTTCGAACGCGCCCGGGCCATAACCGAACAACTCAGTCTCGGCCATCGACTCCGGCAGGCCTGCGCAGTTGAGCGCCATCAACGGCGACTGCCCACGCGGACTGGCGAGGTGACAGGCGCGCGCAAGCAATTCCTTGCCGGTACCGGTTTCGCCCTCAATTAATAGCGGAGCGTCGAGCGGCGCCATACGCCGTGCTTCGCGCACCACGGCGGCCATCACTTTCGAGCTCTGGAAGATGCTGTCGAAACCACGCAGTTCCTGCTTGCGCACGTTATAGATACGCTCGCCAACGCGGTCAGCGCGATGCAAGGTCAGCACCGCACCGGCCATGGCCTCACTGTCGTCGTGCTCCGATTGCAGCGGCGCGATGTCGGCCAGAAAGATGTCGCCCTTGACCTTGACCCGCATGCCGTTGATTCGCGATTTGTTGGCGCGCACCAGCTCTGGCAAATCGAAATCCTCGGCGTAACGCGACAGCGGAATCCCCGGCACTTCATCGACGCGCACGCCGAGCAACTGCGCCGCCGCGCGGTTGGCCGCCACGATCGAGCCGCCCATGTCGATCGACAGCACCGGAAACTCCAGCGCGCCGAGCAGCGCATTCAACTCCATGTGCCGACGTTCGCTGGGCATCAGCCCAACCCGCTTGACGCCAAACACCCCGGCGATCGCCTCGAATTTCGGGCGCAACGCCTGGAACTGGATGTTGATCAGGTTCGGGCAATGCAGATAGATCGCATTGCCATGCTCACCGCCGACCTCACCGCGCGCGACGTTGATCCCGTAGGCAACCAGCAGGTTGAGAATGTCGCGCAGGATGCCGATGCGGTTCTGGCAGTGGACTTTGATGCGCATAAAAATCGTCCGAATAAACGATGAGAAACCTGTAGGAGTGAGCCTGCTCGCGATGGCTTTGGGTCAATTGATATTGATGCTGACTGATGCACCGCTATCGCGAGCAGGCTCACTCCTACAGGGGGACCGCGCCAGACTTTTCTGTCGAGGCCCGCAGATAGTTGTCAAGATTATGTGACAGCCACCGGCCTTTTCAAACCCGTGAATCACCGCAAATGCGAGATACCCGTCAAAGCGTAACGATAATTTTACGATTTACAGAGAAATTTCCTACGCGCAGGCAATTCAACCTGCTGCACATCAACACGCTCTCAGGTAATTCTGAATCCATCGCTGGACATAACAAGAACGAATTCCCCTAGCAGGAGAGCAGTATGAAGCAGACGCAATACGTGGCCCGTGAGCCCGATGCGCAAGGTTTTATCGACTACCCCGCCGAAGAACATGCGGTGTGGAATACGCTGATCACTCGCCAACTGAAAGTGATTGAAGGGCGTGCCTGCCAGGAGTATCTGGACGGTATCGAAAAACTCGGTCTGCCCCACGACCGCATTCCTCAACTCGGCGAAATCAACAAGGTCCTCGGTGAAACCACCGGCTGGCAGGTTGCCCGGGTTCCCGCACTGATTCCCTTCCAGACCTTTTTCGAATTGCTGGCCAGCAAGCAGTTTCCGGTGGCGACCTTTATTCGTACCCGCGAAGAACTGGACTACCTGCAAGAGCCGGACATTTTCCACGAGATCTTCGGTCACTGCCCGCTGCTGACCAACCCGTGGTTCGCCGAATTCACCCACACCTACGGCAAACTCGGCCTCAAGGCGTCCAAGGAAGAACGCGTGTACCTGGCGCGCCTGTACTGGATGACCATCGAGTTCGGCCTGGTCGACACCCCGCAAGGCAAACGCATTTACGGTGGCGGCATCCTGTCCTCACCAAAAGAAACCGTTTATTCGCTGTCGGACGAACCTGAGCATCAGGCGTTCGATCCGCTCGAAGCCATGCGCACGCCGTATCGCATCGACATCCTGCAACCGCTGTACTTTGTCCTGCCGAACCTCAAGCGTCTGTTCGACGTGGCCCATGAAGACATCATGGCCATGGTTCGCCAAGGCATGCAGCTGGGTCTGCACGCACCGAAGTTTCCGCCGAAACCGAAAGCCGCGTGAACCGCGACTTTTGCTGACAATTGAGCCTGTCCGTCGCCGCCACTTTGGTTTAGCGTGACGGCATTGACAGCTCAAACGTTTTAATAAAAAAAACACACTCGATTCAGGAATACACCATGTCCACTTTGAACCAAGCCCACTGCGAAGCCTGCCGCGCCGATGCGCCACAAGTCAGCGACGAAGAACTGCCGATCCTGATCAAGCAGATCCCTGACTGGAACATCGAAGTCCGCGACAGCATCATGCAGCTGGAGAAAGTTTTCCTGTTCAAGAATTTCAAGCACGCCCTGGCGTTCACCAACGCTGTCGGCGAGATTTCCGAGGCCGAAGGTCATCACCCGGGCCTGCTGACCGAATGGGGCAAAGTCACCGTGACCTGGTGGAGCCATTCGATCAAAGGCCTGCACCGCAACGACTTCATCATGGCTGCGCGCACTGACGAAGTGGCCAAGACCGCAGAAGGACGCAAGTAATGCACTTCGACGCCATCGGCCGGGTACCCGGCGACCCGATCCTCGGTTTGATGGAGGCGTATGCGCAGGACACCAACCCGCGCAAATTCGACCTGGGCGTTGGCGTCTACAAGGACGCTCAAGGCCTGACGCCAATCCCGGAGGCGGTGAAAATCGCCGAAGCGCGGCTGGTCGAAAGCCAGGACACCAAAACCTACATCGGCGGCCACGGCAACCCGCTGTTCGGCAAAGTCATCAATCAGTTGGTGCTCGGTGCCGACTCGAAGCTGATCGCCGCACAACGTGCCGGCGCCACCCAGACGCCGGGCGGTACTGGCGCCCTGCGCCTGGCTGCCGACTTCATCGCCCAGTGCCTGCCGGGCAAGGGCGTGTGGCTGAGCAACCCGACCTGGCCGATCCACGAAACCATTTTCGCCACGGCCGGGGTCAAGGTCAGTCACTACCCGTACGTGGGCAGTGACAACCGTCTCGACGTCGATGCCATGCTTGCCGTGCTCAATCAAGTGCCAAACGGTGATGTGGTGCTGCTGCACGCGTGCTGCCACAACCCGACCGGTTTTGACTTGAGCCATGACGACTGGCAGCGCGTGCTCGATGTGGTGCGCAGCCGCAATCTGCTGCCGCTGATCGACTTTGCCTACCAGGGCTTTGGCGACGGTCTGGAACAGGATGCGTGGTCGACCCGGTTGTTCGCGGCAGAAGTGCCAGAGTTGCTGATTACCAGCTCCTGCTCGAAGAACTTCGGTCTGTACCGCGACCGCACCGGTGCGCTGATCGTCTGCGCGAAAACCGCCGACAAGCTCATCGACATCCGCAGCCAACTGGCCAACATCGCCCGCAATTTGTGGTCGACACCGCCAGATCATGGTGCTGCGGTGGTCGCAACCATCCTCGCCGATCCCGAGCTGAAAGCCCGCTGGGCCGATGAAGTGGAAGCCATGCGTTTGCGTATCGCGCAGTTGCGCAGCGGCCTGGTTGAAGCGCTGGAGCCGCATGGCCTGCGCGAGCGTTTTGCACACATTGGCGTGCAGCGCGGGATGTTCTCTTACACCGGGCTGTCGCCGGAGCAAGTGAAACAACTGCGTGAGCATCACAGCGTGTACATGGTCAACTCGGGCCGGGCGAACGTCGCCGGCATCGACGCTACGCGCCTCGCCTTGCTGGCAGAAGCCATCGCCAGCGTCTGCAAATAGTCTAAACACCGCAATACCCTGTAGGAGTGAGCCTGCTCGCGATAGCGGTGTATCAGCCAGCATTTTAGTTGACTGATACACCGCTATCGCGAGCAGGCTCACTCCTACATTTGTTCTGTGGTGACCTTTCGTTTTTGCCTCCCCTGCGGCCATCTGTCGCATTAATTTGAATTAAAAGTCTGATTGTCATTTTTCCTGCTGTATCCTGCGCAGGCTTTCAAGAAGCGCGGATCTACCAGATCTATCAACAGACTTAGCGAGGAGCGCAACCATGCACGAGATTCCTAATCTCCCCTTCCCAAGCCTGCACGTACCTGAGCAGACGACCACGCAGCAAGCCGGAGCCCAACAGCCCGAGCAGAAAGAAGCCGTTGAGAGCCGCCCGGCCGACAACGAAGAGTAAGACCCCGTCGTACAGACCGTGTGGAAAGCGCTAACATGCGCTTTCCACACTGCCTGAACCCCGAGCCTGCCATGACCGACGAATTCTCCGAAAGCCAAGCTGCCGTCCTGATCGGCACCACCGAGAAAATGATCGAGATCTGGAACCGCCTCTCTCCCGAGAAACAGGCCGCCCTGCTCGCCCGCTTCGGCAGCGAAGAAAATGCCCTCGCGGCGCTGGTCACCACACAACTGGTTGCCCCGGCCAAACCCTGAAGCGGCCTGCCGGCAAATAGTTTTACTTTTCCCGCCCCAGAAGCCTCTACGCCGGTATCATAAGCAGCCTATCTAATCTGCCGTTCCCGTGGATCGTTACCCATGTCGCCCTCTATGTCCGAGCCCCAGCGCCCCCTGGCGGTCACGCTGCAAGTCGTTTCCATCGTCCTCTTCACCTTTATCGGTTACCTGAACATCGGCATTCCGCTCGCGGTGCTGCCGGGCTATGTGCACAGCGATCTGGGCTTTGGCGCGGTGATTGCCGGTCTGGTGATCAGCGTGCAGTACCTCGCGACCCTGCTCAGCCGTCCGTATGCCGGCAAGATCATCGACAACCAGGGCAGCAAACGCGCTGTGATGATTGGCCTGGCCGGGTGCGGCTTGAGCGGTGTGTTCATGTTGATTTCGGCGTGGACACCGAACCTGCCGATGCTCAGTTTGATCAGTCTGTTGATCGGTCGCCTGGTGCTGGGCAGCGCTGAAAGCCTTGTCGGTTCTGGTTCGATCGGCTGGGGCATTGGCCGGGTTGGCGCGGCAAACACCGCCAAAGTAATTTCCTGGAACGGCATCGCCAGTTATGGCGCACTGGCAGTTGGCGCACCGTTCGGCGTGTGGCTGGTCGGCCAGTTGGGATTGTGGAGCATGGGCGTCAGCATCATCTTGCTGGCGATTCTTGGTCTGGCGTTGGCCTGGCCGAAAACCGCCGCACCGATTGTGGCGGGTGAACGCCTGCCGTTCATGCATGTGCTCGGTAAAGTGTTTCCCCACGGTTGCGGCCTGGCGCTGGGCTCGATCGGCTTCGGCACCATTGCCACCTTCATCACCCTGTATTACGCCACACAGCATTGGGACAACGCCGTGCTGTGCCTGAGCCTGTTCGGTGCCAGCTTCATCGGTGCGCGCCTGCTGTTCGGCAATCTGATCAACCGCCTCGGCGGCTTTCGCGTGGCGATTGCCTGCCTGTCGGTGGAGACACTGGGCCTGCTGCTGTTGTGGCTGGCACCGGACGCACATTGGGCGCTGGCCGGTGCGGCGCTGAGCGGGTTTGGTTTCTCGCTGGTGTTCCCGGCGCTGGGTGTGGAGGCAGTGAATCTGGTGCCGGCTTCAAGCCGTGGCGCAGCGGTCGGTGCTTATTCACTGTTCATTGATTTGTCGCTGGGGATCACCGGGCCATTGGCCGGGGCGATTGCGGCAGGCTTCGGCTTTGCTTCGATCTTCCTGTTCGCCGCTCTCGCTGCATTGAGCGGATTGGCCTTGAGCGTCTATCTGTACAAGCACACGGCCAAGTACCGCGAAGACTAGAAGTCCACTTTGCCGCGCCCGGCCTTGATGCTGCCGCGCTTGGTTTTCGATTCGAGCCGGCGCTTCTTCGAGCCGAGGGTCGGCTTGGTGGGGCGGCGTTTCTTTTCGACTTTGGTGGCGCTGAGGATCAGCTCGACCAGACGCTCAAGCGCATCGGCGCGGTTGGCTTCCTGCGTGCGGTATTGCTGGGCCTTGATGATCAACACGCCATCGCTGGTGATGCGACTGTCGCGCAACGCCAGTAGTCGCTCCTTGTAAAACTCGGGCAAGGACGAGGCCGGAATGTCGAAGCGCAGGTGCATCGCACTGGAAACCTTGTTGACGTTCTGCCCACCGGCGCCTTGCGCGCGGATGGCGGTCAGTTCGATCTCGGCATCGGGAAGATGCACGTTGTTGGAAATCACCAGCATGGAAAAGCGTCCGTAATCAGAGTGCACAGGATACCGCGATTAGCTGCAAAGCGACCTGCGGCCTGCGGGCGCAACTTCCAGCGCACTTATATCGAGCATCATTTCGAGTTACCATTGCGACCTTTAAATTTACCCGTTTATGCAGGAAGCAAACTTATGAGCAACAAGGCAGTTATCGTTTTCAGTGGTGGCCAGGACTCTACGACCTGTCTGATCCATGCGCTGACCCACTATGATGAAGTTCACTGCATTACCTTTGATTATGGTCAGCGTCACCACGCGGAAATTGAAGTTGCCCAGCAACTTTGCAAACAGCTTGGCGTGACCGTTCACAAGGTAATGGATGTCTCTCTGCTGAATGAACTGGCGATCAGCAGCCTGACCCGCGACAACATTCCCGTGCCGACCGTCAACAGCTCCGGAGAAAGTCTGCCGAGCACTTTCGTACCGGGAAGAAACATTCTGTTTTTGACCCTCGCGTCTATCTATGCGTATCAGGTTCAAGCCAGAACAGTCATTACCGGTGTTTGCGAAACCGACTTCTCGGGTTACCCGGATTGCCGCGATGAGTTCGTCAAGGCGTTGAACAACGCGCTTGAACTGGGCATGGATTACAAGTTACGTCTGGAAACGCCACTGATGTGGCTGAACAAAGCCGAAACCTGGGCACTGGCTGATTACCACAATCAACTGGACCTGATTCGTCATCAGACGCTGACCTGCTACAACGGTATAGCTGGAAGCGGATGCGGCGACTGTGACGCGTGCAATCTTCGCGCGAAAGGCCTCAACGAGTTCCTGGAGAACAAAGATCAGGTAACCAACAGTTTGAAATTGAAACTCAAACTAAAATAAGACACAAAAAAACGCTCGCCTGGGACAGTCCAAGCGAGCGCTTCTGCTATTCGATCAAACCTGGCTTCCCGTCAGATACTTCTTGAACAGCGACCGCGCCCCATAAGCGGGCATGATATTAAAGAAAGCAAAACCCACTTTGATCGCGATCTGCACATAGATCATGCTCAAGATCGCACTGTTCTCCATCGTTCCATAGAATGCGATGTAACAGAACAGAAAGCTGTCGATGATTACTGCAAACAATGTACTCAAGAATACTCGCAAGAACAGGAATCTGGAGTTGGTCAGTTCCTTGATCTTGCACAACAGATACGAGTTTATGTTTTCGGACACCAGAAACGATATCGAAGACGCTACCAGAACAGAAGACAATTGACTGATCACGTCATTGTAAGGTCCATCGAGCTTCCACCCCGGCAACCCCGGCAAATGGGTGGTAATCGCCAGTAGAATGATAATCGCCGCATTGCTGATGAACGCAAAGAGGATTGCCCGGCGCGCCAGCCGCAGACCAAAGGTCTCGTTCAACAAGTCAACGATCAGAAAGGTCAGCGGGTAAAGAAAGGTTCCCGGGGTTACGACAATGTCAAAGTAATCCAGGTAGATCGGCTTGGTCGCCGCAATGCTGGTGAAAATATAAAGCGTGAACAGCATCAGGTTCAGGATGATGTAGATCATCCACGAACTTTCATGACGATCATTGATTTCGTATGCCGTCAGCGCCCCACCCTGGGAGTAGAACTTCTTGTAGAGGTTTTTCACTTCGATTTTATTCAGATTATCCATAATCTCACTATTCAACACTTCACTCAGTTTTATTTTAATTATCTTGCCTGTCGCAATGACCATGATAACGGCCAGGCTTTTTCCATTTTCGAACCCCAGCAATTTGTACTTGCTGTTTTCCATTTCAACACTGCAATCCATTAAATCGTTCCTCGATTACATCTCCGATCACGCATACACGATCCGTATCAAAGCTGCCTTCATGGCTTATAGATAACTTCGCTGTAATTTTGTCATACACCAGTTTTTCCCTGTCGCTGGTCGATGCTCCTTTCTGCACGATCAACAGTTCACCGGGTTCATGCAGACCGCTGATTTCATTTTCCAGCAGCACACCAATCAGATTAAAAGAAGCGCCAAAATAGTAAGTCAATGGATAAATCGTCGCCAACTCACCAATTCTCTTATCCAGGCTTTGCAGCAGCAGACTTTCTTTAATCACCGGAACCGCCGCCGGATTCATATTCCCCTGTGGCGAAATACTGCTTTCGATTATTTCCTTCTCTTCAAAATCAATCGTTTCTATTTCCTCGTAAGACACGCCGAAAAAATCAGAAATCTTACGTACAGTGGACTGCTGTACATTGACCACTTTGCCTTCAAGGATGTTGTAGATGGTGGTACGCGTCAAACCACTGGAGTGACACAAGGACAACTGCGTCTCCCCGCGACTCTTTATCAGGTATTTGATGTTGTTCTTCAGATTCTCCGATCTTTCTCTTCTGTGCATCACATGCTTATCATCCATTTTTAACTGCAATCAATGTCACGTCCCGAATGATCATTCCGGACATACACAAGTGAGGTAGGAAATTGCAGTTATATCCCTGTCAGTGCCGCGCAGGATCATAGCATTCTCCCTCCCTGGGTTCGGTATAAAAAGTCAGCTTTCACAGGCTGCTTCCGCCAACGTGCGGGGTCATTTCAGCCTCGGTAATGACTCGTCAGTTCCTTTCGACTTCCACCCAAGGCCTGAAAATCGGCTCCGGGCAATGCCTGTTTTACACCCGACGCGACTACAAAAAGAATCATTTTCTTTGAAGAATGTTCATTTTTTTGATTAATTCTGTGGCGTTCCTCACTGAAAAATTTATGATGCGTCAATCCGGCGTCCCATTCTCGAGAGTGAAAGGACGAAAAAACGGGGGCCTGTACAGGGTTTAGTTTTGCGCGCACAGCGGTCAAAACACGGATTCGCCTGTACAGATCCGGCAAGCAAGGACATGCGCAAATCTCGCAAAACCAGGGAAGGAATCAAGCAATGGCAGTCATTACTGAACCGCTCCAGAACCAGGCTGACATGTTGCGTCGTGGCCTGACGGATCTTCGCGCAGAAGATGCCGAACTGGCGGCCATTCTCGACGCGGAAATCACGCGTCAACAGCACACGCTTTCACTGGTCTCCTCCTCCTGCGCAGTTCAGCCGCGAACCTTGGCGGCCTGCGCTTCCGTGCTGGTCAACGTGACGGCAGAGGGCATGTCCGGCAAGCGCCACAGTGCAGGGTGCGAGAACGTCGAACTGGTCGAGTCGCTGGCCATCCGCCGAGCGCGGCAACTGTTCGGCGCGCAATACGCCAACGTGCAACCACACTCAGCGTCGAACGCCATATACCAAGTCCTTACGGCCTTGCTGGAGCCTGGCGACACCTTGCTGGGTATGGCAGTGGAACACGGTGGTCATCTCACGCATGGCAGCCTCGCGGCGTTTTCGGGCGCCTACTACAAGGCGATCCAGTACGGCACGACATCCGACGGTCTCATTGATTACGACAAAGTGCGTCTGCTGGCGCTCGCCCATCGCCCACGCGTCATCCTCTGCGGCGCCACCGCCTATTCACGCGTAGTCGACTTCAAGCGGTTTCGCGAAATTGCCGATGAAGCCGGCGCCATCCTGCTCGCCGACATTTCGCATATCGCCGGGCTTGTGGCCACCGGACGGCATCCAGGTCCGATCGACGCCGCACATGTCACCGTCACCTGCACGCACAAGCAACTCGCCGGACCTCGGGGTGGCGTGATCCTCAGCGGTCGGGACGCCAACACCAAGATCCCCGGCTTGAGAACCACCTTCAGTCGCCTGCTGGATCAAGCCGTTTACCCGCGCATGCAGGGCGCGCTCGCCGCCAACATGATCGCAGCGAAGGCTGCCGCGCTGGGTTACGCAATGTCCGCAGAATTCGATGCCTGCATGGCACAGATCCGCAGTACGGCGGATGAAATGGTCAAAGCGTTTCAGGCCAAGGATTATGAGGTGGTCGGCGACTGCAGTGAAAACCACACAGTGCTGGTTCGCTTGCGGGGTGGCATCACAGGGGCTATCGCGGAGGCGGCGCTGGGACACTGCGGGATCATCGTCAACAAACATCGCCTACCCGACGATCCCCGTTCGGCACTTGTCACCAGCGGGCTGCGTATCGGCACCGCGGCTCTAGCGCAACGCCGGGTCGATGTCCACGGCAGCCGCCAGATCGTCGATTTGATCGTGCGGGTTCTGAATACGGTAGCGCCGCTCGGCGAACAGGATTACACGCTGGAACCTCTGCTCCTCGCGCAGTTTCGCTCAGAGGTCGAAACCCTGTGCAGGGACTATCCTCTCGCCGACTATCAATAGCGGTCCAACATTTGCGCCCATAAAAAACCCGGCACTCAGGCCGGGTTTTGTGTTTCTGCGTCAGCGCTTACTTGGCAGCACCTGCCGCAGGTACGGCCTGCTGCGCACCGCGCTTGTTCTTGATCACGTAGCAAACCCACATGAACACGACCCACACCGGAATCGCATACACCGAGATCTGAATGCCCGGGATCAGCAGCATCACGCCCAGGATGAACGCGACGAACGCGAGGCAGATGTAGTTGCCGTACGGGTACCACAGCGCCTTGAACAGCGGCGTCTGCTGAGTCTTGTTCATGTGCTGGCGGAACTTGAAGTGCGAGAAGCTGATCATCGCCCAGTTGATCACCAGCGTCGCAACCACCAGCGACATCAGCAGCTCCAGCGCGTGCTGCGGGATCAGATAATTGAGCAGCACAGCCACCAGCGTCACTGCCGCCGAAGCCAGGATCGACCGCACCGGCACGCCGCGCTTGTCGATCTTCGCCAGACCTTTCGGCGCATCGCCCTGCTCGGCCATGCCCAGCAGCATACGGCTGTTGCAGTAGGTGCCACTGTTGTACACCGACAACGCGGCGGTCAGGACCACGAAGTTGAGGATGTGCGCGGCGGTGTTGCTGCCGAGCATCGAGAACACTTGCACGAACGGGCTGCCGCTGTACGAATCGCCAGACGCGTTGAGGGTTGCCAGCAGGCTGTCCCATGGCGTCAGCGACAGCAGGATCACCAGCGCACCGATATAGAAAATCAGGATCCGGTAGATCACCTGATTGATCGCTTTCGGGATCACGGTTTTCGGTTTGTCCGCTTCAGCGGCGGTGAAACCGAGCATTTCCAGACCGCCGAAGGAGAACATGATGATCGCCATGGCCATCACCAGACCGCTCACACCGTTCGGGAAGAAACCACCGTGCGACCACAGATTGCTCACCGAGGCTTGCGGGCCGCCGTTGCCGCTGACCAGCAGGTAGCTACCGAGCGCAATCATGCCGACGATCGCCACGACCTTGATGATCGCGAACCAGAATTCGGCCTCACCGAAGACTTTGACGTTGGCCAGGTTGATCGCGTTGATCAGCACGAAGAAAGCCGCTGCAGACACCCAGGTCGGGATGTCCGGTGCCCAGTAGTGGATGTATTTGCCGACCGCGGTCAGCTCCGACATGCCCACCAGAATGTACAGAATCCAGCAGTTCCAGCCCGACAGAAAGCCGGCAAAGCCGCCCCAGTACTTGTGCGCGAAATGGCTGAAGGAACCGGCCACCGGCTCTTCGACAATCATCTCGCCGAGCTGGCGCATGATCATGAAGGCGATGAAGCCGCAGATGGCGTAGCCGAGGATCATCGACGGGCCGGCGGATTTCAGTACCCCGGCCGAGCCGAGGAACAAGCCGGTACCGATCGCGCCACCGAGGGCGATCAGTTGAATGTGGCGATTTTTCAGGCCGCGTTTCAGCTCGCCTGATTGCGGGTTTTGTCCACTCATGAAAAGGGTCTCACGCAAGGTTTGATGATGTTCAGTAGACGTTGCTGCTCAAGAAAGGCGTTAAGCGGCACCGATCAAACCCCAGCGCAGGCACCAGGAGTTCAGCGTATTTACAACGGTCATGCGTCACCTGTTTGTTTTTATCTGTGACGAAATCGAACCCGAAACGCTTGTGGCGCCACGGAGTGAACAAGGCGGATAGCCTTGAGATTTGCGCGATTACGCAGAGGGTCACAGTTAAAACGCGGCGCATTGTACACCGCTAACCCCCTGCTGCCAGACCCCGCTGGATCAGCGTGGCGGTTGCCGGGATTGCGTGTGTCCGCCTCGAGACACTCGAGCGGCTGCAAAAATTGAGTCAGGCCTTTGCAGGCCATCGGCGTGGACGAGGAAAAAACCGTCCCACGGAGAGAGATGGAGATCAGTCACGGCGTTCATTGCGCCTCCTTCTTGTTATGCACCTGCACGACAGGCATGGGGCGCATATCACCCTGCAAACGATGCTGAAACAAGCGTGCCAGAGCCTTGTCCGGCCCGCGGCGGAGCAGGCTTCGGCAGCTTTTCCTTACAGCGCTCATGACGGGTTGGTTTCACTCGGTTTTAACGGCTTTTTTGTAAACATTTCTTTACGACGCGTAACGCAGAGTTTCCATTTCAGAAATATCTGTCAGACGTCTGCAAATTGACGGTAGCTAGCTTGCTAATGAAACGTGCCGTTTAGTTTTTTGTTTTCAAATAAAAAACTGCCGCCGAAAAACAGAATAAAAAGTCTATTTAAAAAATAAATGAATAATTTTTTGCATTACAAAACACCCTGAACTAGGTTCTTCACGTCTTGCCGGCCACCTCGACCGGCCAGTCACAACCGTGAATGTCATCTAGGAGATCGACCATGCAAGCACTGGAAAAAGACTTGGATACCGAACTGCAACTGGACGAATGGTTTGAAGCACCGACCCACGAGGCGGCTGTAGAAATGATGCAAGCCGACGCGGTAGTTCCGTTCGGCACGGCGATGTGGCCTCTGTAAGACATCTCCGGGCAGGCACGATCCGGCCGGTCGTGCCTGCCGCTTTTTACACGGTCAGTCAGGGAGGATTCATGGATAAGCCCCGCGCGATCTCGCATTTCCTTTACTACCTCGAACACCACCCCGCCCTTGCCGGCATCGACTCGGCGAAGGTATTGCTCGGCCACACGGCTGATTACGAAGCGCTGACCGGCGCGATCGCCGAACAGGCAGGCGATCATCCTCGTTTCCAGTTCAGCACCCGACGTCTGGACCTGGACAGCACCGCAACGCTGACCTCGGCAATCACCGACAGCGATCTGTACATTTTTTTCTACGACTCTTCCACCTTGCCCAACCCACGCCCCGACGGCCCGGAGTTCGTGCGCGCGCTGCAAGCGGTGATGGCGGAAAACTGGAAGAAGTCGCTGCTGTTCAAGGATTACGGCGATTATTTCTATGACACCTTCAGCGTCACCCCGCAGCGGATTGCCGGACTGAACAGTCACCTGATCCAGCGTATGTCCCACGCGACCACGCTGAGTTTCAAGGACGATGACGGCTCATGGTTTGAAACGCCGCTGAGCAGCATCAAGAAGTGGACCGATATCAACGGTGTCGGCAACTTTGACCTGGCCCCCGGCGAAATCGCTACGCACAGCGAGGCCATCAACGGCCATGTGAAGTTCAAGGGCACGTTCCTCAGCACCATCCCGTTTGCGCGCAAGTACGGTGTGCTGGAATCACCACTGGAACTGTGGATCGAGAACTCGACCATCAGCCGCATCGCCACGGAGGTGCCGGGGCTGGAGCATGATTTCAACAGGTACCTGGATGCCAACCCATCGAACCGGCGGATTGAGGAGTTGGGGATTGGCACCAATGAAGGCGTGAAGGATTTGTATGCGCGTAATGCCGGGTTTGAAGAGCGGCATTGTGGGCTGCATCTTGGGTTGGGCGGTGGCGCCAAGGGTAGTCATCACCTGGATCTGATCTTTTCGGGTGGGGTGCTGGCGCTGGATGACAAGCCGGTGTTTGACGGACGCTTTGTGTTCTAGCCCCAAGATTTAATCGTTCCCACGCTCCGCGTGGGAATGTAGCCTGGGACGCTCCGCGTCCCTCTAGAGCCGAACGCGGAGCGTCCGTTGAGGCATTCCCACGCAGAGCGTTGGAACGATCGGTGTGCGCCAGACGAAAAAAAACGCCAACCCTGCGGTTGGCGTTTTTTCATTTGGCGCTAAACCCGATCACTCAGGCTTTTTACGACCAAACCCCGGACGCTGACCGGAACCGGCCGGTGCGCCACGACGCTTGCCCGACGGCTTGTCACCGTCAACCAGCTTGATCCCCGGACGCTTCGGCGCAGGTTTGGCCGGGCGCTTGTTGGTGGTGTCCGCTGGACGATCCGCCACAGGCGTGCCACGACCGGCAGGTGCACCACGCTCGCCACGCTCAGTGCGACCGTTGGCCGGACGCGGAGCGCGTTCGCCGTCACGGGCTACTGGCTTGCGACCTGGACGCTCGCCTTCGATCTGCGGTTCACGGCTTGGGCGCGGACCGGTCGGCGCGCCAGCGGCTGGACGCAGCGTACGAACGCGCTCGGTCTTGGCCATCGGCCGCGACGATTTGCGCTGCATGCGCTCAAGCTTGTCTTTGCTCTTGGCGTTCAGTTGCGGCATCGCTACCGGCGTCAGGCCGACTTCAGCACTGAGGATGTCGACTTCGTACTGGCTCATTTCGCGCCAGCGCCCCATCGGCAGGTCGGAGTTGAGGAACACCGGACCGAAACGCACGCGCTTCAGACGGCTGACCACCAGACCCTGCGATTCCCACAGACGACGAACCTCACGGTTACGGCCTTCCATCACCACGCAGTGATACCAGTGGTTGAAGCCTTCACCGCCTGGCGCCTGCTTGATGTCGGTGAACTTCGCCGGGCCATCTTCCAGCACGACGCCGGCCTTCAGGCGCTCGATCATCTCGTCGTCGACTTCACCGCGTACGCGCACGGCGTACTCACGGTCCATCTCGTAGGACGGGTGCATCAGACGGTTGGCCAGCTCACCGTCGGTGGTGAACATCAGCAGACCGGTGGTGTTGATGTCCAGGCGACCGATGTTGATCCAGCGGCCTTCTTTCGGGCGCGGCATCTTGTCGAACACGGTCGGACGGCCTTCAGGGTCAACGCGGGTGCAGATCTCGCCGTCGGGCTTGTTGTACATGATCACGCGGCGGACCGACTCGGCGGCCTCTTCGCGCTTGATCACCTTGCCATCGATGGTGATGGCGTCGTGCATGTCGACGCGCTGGCCAAGGGTGGCGTCTTTGCCGTTGACCTTGATGCGGCCGTGGCTGATCCAGGCTTCCACGTCACGGCGCGAGCCGACGCCGATACGGGCGAGGACTTTCTGCAGCTTTTCGCCTGCTGGGCCGATTTCCTGGTCGTCTTTCTGAATGATGTCGCTCATCTGGGCACCTCCCGGTGTGGTCTGTTCAGGCGGCGCCTGAAGCATTGAAATCTGGGTACTTAGCCGAAGGGATCGGCGAAGGGTCGCGAATCATACGCGGATGTGCGCCATCGCGCATCAGAGACTAGTCGATCAGGCCAAGGTTATTTCTTTTTCCGCCGACCGGCGCCACCGAGTTTGATCAGGCGCAGCGCGGCTTCGGCCAGTACGCTGCGCTTGTCGTCCTTGTCGAGTTTCTTCCAGGCTTTGATTTCGCGCTTGCTGCGGCCGCAGCCGAGACAGATGTCGTCGGTGAATTTGCACAGGCTGATGCACGGGTCTTTGGTGGAACTCATCGAGGTCTCCGAAAAACACAAATCCCTTGTAGGAGTGAGCCTGCTCGCGATAGCGGTGTGTCAGTCAACATCTTCTTGACAGATACACCGCTATCGCGAGCAGGCTCACTCCTACAGGGGATCGCGGTGTTTGGCAGGGCGGGTCAGTCTTCCAATTCGCGGCGTTCGGCCTCGATGGCTTCGGCCAGGGCACGGGCTTCGGCTTCTTCTTCGCTTAGCTCCGGTTCTGGCGCGGGTTGTTCGAGCGCGGCGACGGCGGCCAATAGTTTTTCGCGGGCTTCGGCGACGCCAAGAATGTCCTCTTCCGGTTCGGCTTCTGGCTCTGCTTCAAGTTCAACTTCAATCGCTGGCTCAGCGACTTCGGTTTCAGGCTCGTTCGTCGGCGCGTCACTGTCGCCCGCCTCACCATCCACCGCATCCCGCAGCAAATCATCGAAGTCGGTCTTGATCCCCTCCTCCATGCTGTCCAGCTCCAACAGCAAGGTATGGAAACTGGTCTCTTCCTTCTCCTCTTCCGGCTCGGCGCTGGCATCGGCCAGTTCCTGCAAGCCCTGCGGTACCGGAGCGTCGTCGAAATCAAGCACCGGGTCGGTTTCCATTTCGCGCAATTCGGCCAGCGGCGGCAGGTCTTCGAGGTTCTTCAGGTTGAAGTGATCGAGAAACATCTTGGTGGTGGCAAACATCGCCGGTTTGCCCGGCACATCGCGGTAACCAACAACACGGATCCACTCGCGCTCCAGCAAGGTCTTGACGATATTGCTGTTCACCGCCACGCCACGCACGTCTTCGATCTCGCCACGGGTGATCGGCTGACGGTAGGCGATCAGCGCGATGGTTTCGAGCAAGGCGCGGGAGTAACGCTGCGGGCGCTCTTCCCACAAGCGGCCGACCCACGGCGAAAACTTTTCGCGGATCTGCAAGCGATAGCCCGATGAGACTTCCTTGAGCTCGAAAGCACGGCCCTCGCAGGACTTGCCCAGCAGGGTCAGGGCTTTCTTGAAGACCGCAGGCTCGGGCCGTTCGCCTTCTTCAAACAGTTCAAACAGACGCTCAAGGGATTGCGGCTTTCCCGAGGCCAACAGAAAGGCTTCAAGCAGGGGGGCCAGCTCGCGGGGTTCAGTCAGGTTCATGTTTCGACTCGTTATTCGGCTCGGGCTCGCACGTGGATCGCGGCGAACGGCTCATTCTGCACCAGCTCGACCAAGGATTCCTTGACCAGTTCAAGGATCGCCATAAAGGTCACCACCACACCCAGCCGCCCTTCCTCGGCGGTGAACAGCTCGACGAACGGCACAAAACCGCCGCCCTTGAGCCGTTCCAGCACATCGCTCATGCGCTCGCGGGTGGACAGTGCCTCGCGGCTGACCTGGTGGCTTTCAAACATATCGCCACGGCGCAGCACTTCGGCCATGCACATCAAAATCTCCTCCAGCGCAACGTCCGGCAACAGCTTGCGCGCCCGGGCTTCCGGGGCGTCGAGCTTGGGCACGATCACATCGCGGCCAACCCGGCTCAAGCCGTCGATGCCTTCGGCGGCCGCCTTGAAACGCTCGTATTCCTGCAAGCGGCGGATCAGTTCGGCACGCGGGTCATCTTCCTCGTCTTCGACAGTCTCGGCCCGAGGAAGAAGCATGCGCGACTTGATCTCGGCGAGCATCGCGGCCATCACCAGATATTCGGCGGCCAGCTCCAGACGCACCGACTGCATCAACTCCACGTAGCCCATGTACTGGCGGGTGATTTCCGCCACCGGGATATCGAGGATGTTGATGTTCTGTTTGCGGATCAGGTACAGCAGCAGGTCGAGCGGGCCTTCGAAGGCTTCAAGGAAGACTTCCAGCGCATCCGGCGGAATGTACAGGTCAAGCGGCATCTCCATGACTGCCTGGCCATAGACCATGGCAAATGGCAGTTCCTGCTGAGCGCCGGCCTGCGGATCGACAACGGTTTCCACTGCGGACATTCAGGCCTCGACCATGAACGGCGCGGGGTCGCCGCAACCGACGCGGATCACTTCCGGGTCGTCGCCGGTCAGGTCGATCACGGTGGAGGCTTTAATGCCGCCAAAACCGCCGTCGATGATCAAGTCCACTTGGTGTTCAAGCAGTTGGCGCATTTCGTAAGGATCGCTGAGCGGGTCTTCGTCGCCGGGCATGATCAGGGTCACGCTCATCAGCGGCTCGCCGAGTTCGGCCAGCAGCGCCAGCGCGATCGGATGGCTCGGCACACGCAGACCGATGGTGCGCTTCTTCGGATGCAGCAACAGACGCGGCACTTCGCGGGTAGCGTTGAGAATGAAGGTGTATGGCCCTGGCAAATGCGCTTTGAGAATGCGGAAGGTGCCGGTGTCGATCTTGGCGTAGTTGCCCAATTGCGACAGGTCACTGCAGATCAGCGCGAAGTTATGCTTTTCGTCGAGCTGGCGCAGGCGGCGCACGCGCTCAATCGCGGTCTTGTCGCCGATCTGGCAGCCGATGGCGTAGGAAGAGTCCGTGGGATAAACCACCACCCCGCCCTTGCGGATGATTTCGACCGCCTGTTTTATCAGGCGCGCTTGCGGGTTTTCCGGATGAATCTGGAAAAATTGACTCACATTCTCTACCTGTTCAGACGGCGGCAATAACTGGGTCATGTTTGAATCGACACCATAGCGGCGGCAGATCCTCCGGGAGTGGCCGGTATTCACCGATCTCCGACCAGCCTCCAGGGCCATGAAAATCACTGCCGGCGCTGACCAGCAGACCGAACTCGCGGGCCAGAATGGCCAGGCTGCCCACTTGCTCGGCAGGCTGGTAACCATTGACCACTTCGATGGCGTGGCCCCCCGCTTGAATATAGTCGGCAATCAGACGACGGCGCTTGCTTCGGGTGAATTCGTAGTGCCAAGGGTGTGCCAGGCTGACCCAGGCCTTGGCTGCGCGCAGGGTTTCGACGGTTTCTTCCAGGGTCGGCCAGTGTTGCTTGACGTCGCCCAGCTTGCCGGCGCCCAGCCATTTGCGGAACGCCTCGGCGCGATCCTTGACGAAACCTTCACGCACCATCCAGTCGGCGAAATGCGGGCGAGCCGGCGCGTTACCGCTGTCGCCCAGCTCCTGCTGGATCTCCCGGGCGCCATCCAGCGCCCCCGGCATGCCTTTGAGCGCCAGTTTGCGGCTGATTTCCTCGGAGCGTAGCCAGCGGCCATCATGCAATCTGGCGATGGCCTCGACCAACGGCGCGGCGTTCACGTCAAAACCGTAGCCCAGGACATGAATGGTTGCGCCGCCCCAGGTGCAGGACAATTCGACGCCATTGACCAGTTGCATCCCCAGCGCGGTGGCCGCGTGCCGGGCCTCGTCGAGGCCCTCGAGGGTGTCGTGATCGGTCAAGGCCAGGACTCGCACGCCTTTCTCGAACGCACGCGCAACCAGAACCGCAGGCGCCAGGGCGCCATCGGAGGCCGTGCTATGGCAGTGCAAATCAACATTCACAGGGCTTTGTAACCTCAAATCAGCTGGCGCTATCGCGCGCCCATATGTTTGTTATTATGCCGCCACATCCTGCTTCTGGCTGCCACTGTGAAACAATTCATCGATTTCATCCCGCTCCTGCTGTTTTTCATCGTCTTCAAAATCGATCCACGGGTCGTCGACATCGCCGGTCATGAGGTCACTGTAGGCGGTATCTACAGCGCCACCGCGATGCTGATCGTCAGTTCCCTGGCGGTCTACGGCACACTGTTCATCAAGCAGCGCAAGCTGGAGAAGAGCCAGTGGCTGACCCTGATCGCCTGCCTGGTCTTCGGCAGCCTGACCCTGGCGTTCCACAGCGAGACGTTCCTGAAGTGGAAAGCCCCGGTGGTCAACTGGCTGTTCGCCCTGGCGTTCATCGGCAGCCACTTCGTCGGTGACAGCCTGCTGATCAAACGCATCATGGGCCACGCGCTGACCCTGCCGGAGCCGGTCTGGACGCGCCTGAACATCGCCTGGATCGCCTTCTTCCTGTTTTGCGGTGCCGCCAACCTGTTTGTCGCGTTCACCTTCCAGAGCTACTGGGTCGACTTCAAGGTCTTCGGCAGCCTGGGCATGACTTTGCTGTTCCTGGTCGGCCAGGGCATCTACCTGTCCCGCCACCTGCACGATGCCGATACCACATCGCCAAAAACCGAGGACTGACATGCTTTACGCAATCATTGCCACAGACGTCGCCAACTCCCTGGAAGCCCGCCTGGCCGCACGCCCGGCACACCTTGAGCGCCTGCAAGTGCTCAAAGGCGAAGGTCGCATCGTATTGGCCGGCCCGCACCCGGCAGTCGACAGCAATGATCCGGGCGCAGCGGGTTTCACCGGCAGCCTGATCGTCGCCGAATTCGATTCCCTCAGCGCTGCGCAAGCATGGGCCGATGCTGATCCGTACATCGCCGCGGGTGTCTACGCCAACGTGGTCGTCAAGCCGTTCAAGCAAGTCCTGCCTTAAACGTTCGGTGATGAGGGGATTTACCCCTCATCACTCGCGACACTGCCTCACGCAATGAACCTTCCTGGTTCTTGCTGCTCTCAATCGCTCATTATTCTCGTTTGCCTGCCGACAACCTGCCCAATATCCATTTGGAAACAGGTGTCGCGATGCGCAAGGGTCCGTTGTGTCTGATGTTGGTCACGTTGTCGATCATGGCACCCGCCCATGGTGAGGAAACCACCGAAGGCGGCAGTTCCACGCCATTGTCGTTAAGCGCCGGCAGCCAGATCACCGAGTTGCAGCAGCGCCTCAAGGCCAGCGAGCAGCAACGGGAAGAACTGAGCAAACAACTGCAAAATGCCGACAATGCCCGTGAAAGCGCACAGCTCGCCCGGTTGCGCCAGGAGAACCAGCGTCTCAAGCTGCAACTCAAGGAAGCCCAGGCCAGCCCGCTGCCGCGTCTGCTGACTGATCAGCAGCAATGGTTCGTCACGGGCGCCGGAGTAGCGCTATTGGCGCTGCTCTGCGGTATCTTTGCCAGTGGAGCAAGCCGAAAACGTCGGCAATGGCTAAATTGAGTGAGTCATGAGCGAGCTGTTACTGATTGATGATGACCAGGAGTTATGCGAACTCCTGAGTAGCTGGCTGAGCCAGGAAGGCTTCCATGTGCGCGCCTGCCACGATGGCCAGAGTGCGCGCAAGGCGTTGGCCGAAACGGCCCCGGCGGCGGTGGTGCTGGACGTGATGCTGCCCGACGGCAGCGGTCTGGAACTGCTCAAGCAATTGCGCAACGATCACGCTGATCTGCCGGTGCTGATGCTCTCGGCCCGTGGCGAGCCGCTGGATCGTATCCTCGGTCTGGAACTGGGCGCCGACGATTATCTGGCCAAACCCTGCGACCCACGAGAACTGACCGCTCGCCTGCGCGCCGTACTGCGCCGCAGCCACCCGGCGGCAGTCTCGACGCAGCTTGAGCTGGGCGATCTGAGTTTCAGCCCGGTGCGCGGCGTGGTCAGCATCGACGAGAAAGAACTGACCCTTACCGTTTCCGAAAGCCGCCTGCTCGAAGCCCTGCTCAAGCAACCCGGCGAGCCGCTGGACAAACAGGAACTGGCGCAGATCGCCCTCGGTCGCAAGCTGACCCTGTACGACCGCAGCCTCGACATGCACGTCAGCAACCTGCGCAAGAAGATCGGCCCGCACCCCGACGGCCGCCCACGCATCGTCGCTCTGCGCAGCCGCGGTTACTTCTACAGCCTCTGAACTGCACACATCCCCCGGCCAACGGTAACCGACGCCTCCCCCTGTAGGAGCTGCCGCAGGCTGCGATCTGATCGTTCCCACGCTCTGCGTGGGAATGCAGCCGGGGACGCTCTGCGTCCCACAGTCAAAAGATCGCAGCGTGCCGCAGCTCCTACAACGGGATATGTGTAAGGCTGGGCGCGAAGCGTCTTTACCCAAGCTTTACGCAGTGCTGACCGCCGCTGACCTTGATCTCCGTAATCTGAACTCATCCGGAACGTACCGGGAACGAGACAAGGAGATACACCATGCGCAAGACTCTTATCGCTCTGATGTTCGCTGCTGCCCTGCCGACCGTTGCCATGGCCATGCCTGAAGGCACTGGCCCCATGGATGGGTCGATGGACGGTTCGCGCCACGGCGGTCAGATGCACGGCATGCACGGCAAAGGCCCGTACAGTGAACTGGACCTGAGCCGCGAACAGCGCGAGCAGATCCGCAAGATCATGGGCGAGCAGATGCACGAGCGTAAGCAACTGGTCGACAAGTACCTGGAGAAACTCTCGCCAGCCGACCAGAAAGCCATGAAGGACGAGATGGCCGCCAACCACAAGAAGGCTGAAGCGGACGTGCGCGCCTTGCTGAAACCGGATCAACAGAAGAAATTCGACGAGATCCAGAAAAAACAGGCTGAACGTCGCGCCGAGTGGGCCGAGTTCAAGGCCTGGAAAGCGCAACAACCGCAAAAAGCGCAATAATGCGCTGACCCCGGACCCGACGGCTGAACACCGTTGGGTCTGACACCACACAATTCACTGTGGGAGCGAGCTTGCTCGCGATAGCGTCAGCACGTTCAACATCAACGTGACTGAAAGACCGCCATCGCGAGCAGGCTCGCTCCCACATGGATTTGTGATCGTTCGAGGATTTTCCGTGCGTTCATTGTTCTGGCGTATCCTGGCCAGCTTCTGGCTGGCCATCGCTCTGGTTGCAGGGCTTTCCATCCTGCTCGGGCACATGCTCAACCAGGACGCCTGGATTCTCAGCCGCCACCCGGGCCTCAACACGCTGGCCGAAGAGTGGACGCAAACCTACGAAAGTCAGGGTGAAGACGCCGCCCAGGACATTCTCCAGCAACGCAAACGCCAGTATCACATCGACGTTCAGGTGCTTAACGAAAGCGGCGATCCGGTGGTGCGCGGTACCTTTCCCAAACGTGCGGCGGCCTTTGAGGCGCGCCAGAACAACGATGACCGGCGCCTGCCATGGCGGCGTCTGACCGATGAGTTCACCAGCGAAAAAACCGGTGACACCTACCTGTTCATCTACCGCATCCCGCATCCGGAACTCGACTCTTGGCACCGCGAAAGTCTGCTTTGGCCATTGAGTGCGCTGGGCATCGCGTTGGTGGTGCTGACCCTGTTCAGTCTGTTGGTGACCTTCTCCATCACCCGCCCGCTCAGCCGTTTGCGCGGCGCGGTGCATGATCTCGGGCAGACCACATATCAGCAGAACAGCCTGGCGAAACTAGCCAATCGCCGCGACGAATTCGGCGTGCTGGCCACCGACTTCAACCGCATGGGTGCGCGTCTGCAGAGCCTGATAGGCAGCCAACGGCAGTTGTTGCGCGACGTTTCCCACGAATTGCGCTCACCGTTGGCGCGGTTGCGCATTGCCTTGGCGCTGGCGGAACGGGCCAATCCTGAAGAACGGGAAAAACTCTGGCCACGCCTGACCCGCGAGTGTGATCGGCTGGAAGCATTGATCAGTGAAATACTGGTATTGGCGCGAGTCGATGCCGACAACGCCAGTGCTGAAGAGGTGGATCTGAATGCGTTGCTCGGCCTCTTGCAGAAGGACGCAATACTGGGATCGCCCGAGCAGATCGTGCGTCTTGATGCCGAACCGCAGCTGAATCTGAAAGGCTGGCCGACCATGATCGAGCGCGCCGTCGATAACCTGCTGCGCAACGCCCAGCGCTTCAACCCGGAAGGTCAGCCGATTGAAATGCAGGCTTCACGTCAGGGTGAAAAAATCATCGTGAGCGTGCGCGACCATGGGCCGGGGGTGCAGGCTGAACATTTGAGCCAGTTGGGCGAACCGTTTTACCGGGCGCCGGGGCAGACGGCAGCGGGACACGGTTTGGGCCTGGCGATTGCGCGGCGAGCGGCGGAACGGCATGGTGGGAGTTTGACGCTGGCAAATCATCCGCAGGGTGGGTTTATTGCCAGCCTGGAATTGCCGTTGGTGCCCGGAGCGGTGGTGCAACTTTAAGAGCCTAAAAGCTACCCTCACCCCAGCCCTCTCCCGGAGGGAGAGGGGGCCGACCGAGGTGTCTTGCGTCATACATCGACCTGAAGAACCGAGTTGATTATGGACCAGGAAGGCACGTGAATCGTCGCCGACTCTGGGTTCGAAATGCATCGGAACCGTTATCGACTCCGAACTCGAAATGCACTGGAGCCGTTATCGACTCCGAACTCGAAATGCACTGGAGCCGTTATCGACTCTGGATTCAGCCGAGCACTTTCAGGTCGGCGTACCTCTACAGCATCCCCCAATCAGTCCCCTCTCCCTCTGGGAGAGGGCTAGGGTGAGGGGCTTTTGATCTTCAGGCTTTACCAGGCCAGGCACTGACGAACTCGCTCAGATCGACTTTATCTGCCACACGCGGCTCTTTCTGCGGCGTGCCGAGATACAGGAACGCAATCACCTCTTCACCTTCGGCCAGGCCCAAGCCTTTAGCCACATGCTGCGAATAAGCCAGATCACCCGTACGCCACACCGCACCAATCCCCTGCGCATACGCCGCCAGCAAAATCCCGTGCGCCGCACACCCGGCCGCCAGCAACTGCTCGGCCTTCGGATATTTAACGTGTTCCTGCAATTTGGCGATCACCACAACCACCAACGGCGCTCGCAGCGGACCGTTGCGCGCCTTGTCGATCATCGCTTCGGTGACCTCGCCTTCCTGCTGCTGTGCAGCCTCGGCCAACAACTCGCCCATCTGTTCACGCGCCGCGCCTTCGACCGTCAGGAAGCGATACGGCTGCAAATGCCCGTGATCCGGCGCGCGCAACGCGGCGCCAAACAGGGCTTCGCGCTGCTCGGCAGTGGGGGCCGGTTCGACCAGTCGTGGAACGGAAACACGGTTGAGCAACGCGTCGAGAGCCTGCATCGGCCACCTCCTGAAAAATATGTGCGGCTATTCTAGCTGTATCTGCCAACAGGATGCCGGTTTACATGCCCTGCCCCAAGGGTAGAATGGCGCCCTTCCCACATCAGCCCGAGCGGACTTCATGGCGTTGCCGACCTTACGGATCATTGGTTTCATCATCGGCATTTTCCTGATCACCCTGGCCGTGGCCATGGTCGTGCCTATGGCCACCCTGGTGATTTTCGAGCGCACCGGTGATCTGCCGTCGTTCCTCTGGGCGAGCATGATCACCTTCGTCGCCGGCCTCGCGCTGGTGATTCCCGGCCGACCGGAACACATTCACCTGCGTCCGCGTGACATGTACCTGCTGACGGTCAGCAGTTGGCTGGTGGTGTGCATTTTTGCTGCGCTGCCGTTTCTGCTGACCCAGCACATCAGCTACACCGACTCGTTTTTCGAAAGCATGTCGGGCATTACCGCGACCGGCTCGACCGTGCTCAATGGCCTCGACAACATGTCCCCCGGGATCCTGATGTGGCGCTCGTTACTGCACTGGATCGGAGGGATCGGCTTTATCGGCATGGCGGTAGCGATTCTGCCGCTGCTGCGTATCGGTGGCATGCGCCTGTTCCAGACCGAGTCCTCGGACCGCTCGGAAAAGGTCATGCCCCGCTCGCACATGGTGGCGCGCCTGATTGTGGCGGCGTATGTCGGCATCACCATCCTTGGCAGCCTGGCGTTCTGGTGGGCCGGGATGAGTCCGTTCGACGCGATCAACCACGCGATGTCGGCGATCTCCACTGGCGGGTTCTCGACCTCCGATCAATCCTTGGCCAAGTGGACGCAACCGGCGGTGCACTGGGTCGCAGTCGTCATCATGATTCTCGGCAGCCTGCCGTTCACCCTGTACGTGGCGACGTTGCGCGGCAACCGCAAGGCGCTGATCAAGGATCAGCAAGTACAGGGTTTGCTCGGTATGCTGCTGGTGACCTGGCTGGTGCTCGGCACTTGGTACTGGTGGACGACCAATTTGCATTGGCTGGAGGCGCTACGCCACGTGGCGCTGAACGTGACGTCGGTGGTCACCACCACCGGTTTCGCCCTCGGCGACTACAGCCTGTGGGGTAACTTCTCGCTGATGCTGTTTTTCTATCTGGGTTTTGTCGGAGGCTGTTCCGGGTCGACGGCGGGCGGGATCAAGATCTTCCGTTTCCAGGTCGCCTACATCTTGCTCAAGGCCAACCTTAATCAACTGATTCACCCGCGCGCAGTGATCAAACAGAAGTACAACGGCCACCGTCTCGACGAAGAGATCGTCCGTTCGATTCTGACCTTTTCGTTCTTCTTCGCCATTACCATCTGCGTGATCGCCCTGCTCCTGTCGCTGCTCGGCGTCGACTGGATGACCGCGTTGACCGGCGCTGCCAGCACCGTGTCCGGGGTCGGCCCAGGCCTGGGCGAGACCATTGGCCCGGCGGGCAACTTCGCCACTCTGCCGGACGCGGCCAAGTGGATCCTGTCGTTCGGCATGCTGCTCGGCCGACTGGAGATCATTACGGTGTTTGTACTGTGTATTCCGGCCTTTTGGCGTCACTGACCGCACCCGGCGCCTGCAACAACCGCGTCCGGTAATCGCCGGGCGTGGTGTCGAACCAGCGGCGGAACGCGCGAAAGAAGTTGCTCGGATCGGCAAACCCCAACAGATAAGCGATTTCCAGCAAGGTCATGCTCGGCTGCGCCAGATACTGCTCGGCCAGTTCACGGCGGGTGTCGTCGAGCAGTTGCTGAAAACTCGTGCCCTCCTCCTGCAAGCGGCGCTGCAAGGTGCGCTGCGATAGATGCAGGGTCTGCGCGACGGTATCGCGCTTCGGCTCACCTTGCGGCAGCAAACGGCAGAGCACCTGTCGCGCCTTGTGGGTCACGCGGCTTTCGGAAAAACGCGCCAAGTATTCTCCGGCAAACCGGTCATGCAACAGCGCCATCGCCTCGTTGGCGGTGGGCAGCGGCGCTTCCATGTCGGCGCGTTCGAAGATCAGCGCATCGTACGGCGCGTTGAACATCAGCGGTGCGTGGAAAGCTTGTTTATAGGGTTCCAGGTCATCCGGTTCCGCGCCCTGCACCAGCACTTTGACCGGGTGCAACGTGCGTCCGGTCAACCAGCCGCACAGGCCTAGCGCACAGGCCAGCGAGGCTTCGGCGCTTTGCCGGGTCGGCGGCAGATGGTCACCGTGCACGGTCAGAATCAGCGCATAACCTTCATCAAGCAATCGGAAACTCAGATCGGCGCTCTCGGCGATGATGCGCTGATAGCGCACCAGCCGCTGAAAGCCTTCGGCAAGGGTATTGCTCGACATCAACGCGTAGCCGGCGACATGAAAAGACGCCGGTCGCACCACCTTGCCCATGTTCAGGCCGATCGCGGGGTTGCCAGATAACTCGACCGCCCGTTGCCAGAGACGGGTCATGGAATCTTGCGGGAAGCGCGCATCCGGATCATCCAGAGCCGTGTAATCGAGCCCCAGTTGTTTGAACAGAACCCGGCAATCCAGGCCGTCCATCTCCAATGCTTTGACAATCCCCATCGCCCAGCTTGCAGAAGTCGTTCGTTCGCTCATGGCGTTTTTCTTTTACATGATGGGCCGCATGTTACGGCCCGATTTGCGAAGGATACTAAAGTGGCGCCGATTGTCACTGGCCCACGCCAATGATCACTCTAGACTCAAATAAGCTACCCGCAGCACAACTCGTCGCCAGAACAATAACCACAGAGAACGCGGTCGTGGAAAACATCAAGCATTTCAACAGCTTCGCTGAGTTCTATCCGTATTACCTCAGCGAACACAGCAATAGCACCTGCCGGCGTCTGCACTTCATCGGCACGACACTGGTGATTTTTATTCTCGCGCTGACCATCGCCAAGGGCGCCTGGCTGCTGTTATTGGCCTTGCCGCTGGCCGGTTACAGCTTCGCCTGGGTCGGGCACTTCTTCTTTGAAAAGAACCGGCCGGCGACTTTCCAGCATCCGCTGTACAGCCTGCTTGGCGACTTCGTCATGTACCGCGACATGATTCTGGGTCGCGTGGCGTTCTGAATGAGGGTCAGCCAATGAATGCCAATGCCCGCTTCACCCATATGAAGGACGGTACCCAAGAAGATTGGGCGATCATCGCCGCCGACTTCAGCGCCTACGCCAAACAGTTGCCCGCACGGATCATGACCCACCTGAAATTGCTGGAAGGCGATTTCGGCGGCTTCCCGGTGGATCGCCTGACCCACTCGCTGCAAACCGCCACCCGTGCCTTTCGTGACGGGCGCGACGAGGAATATGTGGTTTGTGCCTTGCTGCATGACATCGGCGACACCTTGGGTTCGTACAACCATCCGGACATTGCCGCTGCGATACTCAAGCCGTTCGTCAGTGCCGAAAATTTGTGGATGGTCGAGAAGCACGGGGTGTTTCAGGGGTATTACTTCTTTCATCACCTGGGCATGGATCGGCATCTTCGTGAGCAGTTCAGGGAGCATCCGCAGTTTCAGGCGACCGCCGAGTTTTGCGCCAAATACGATGCGGCGGCGTTTGATCCTGACTATGACACGCTGCCGTTGAGTTTTTTCGAGCCGATGATGGAGCGGTTGTTTGCGCAGCCGAAGAACTCGATTTACAAGGCGGCGATGGAGGAACACTCGCCAGCGTAATCATCCTCGGCAACCGCTGCGCGGTTCATCGCGAGCAGGCTCACTCCTACAGTTGAAATGCGTACCCCTGTAGGAGTGAGCCTGCTCGCGATGAGGCCCTCTCAATCACCAGAGCATTATGCGAGTTCGGCGACTTTGGCCGCCTTGAGCTCCGCCTCCCGCGCCTGCGCATCCGCCAGCCGATACAACTCGATCGTGCCATCCCAGTGTTCGATCAGCGCCGTGCACGACTCCACCCAATCGCCGCAATTGAGGTAATCCACTTCCCCCACCTTGCGGATTTCGGCGTGGTGAATGTGCCCGCACACCACACCATGCAACTCGCGCTTCACGCACTCATGGGCAATGGCTTCTTCAAAGTCGCTGATGAAACTCACCGCGGTCTTCACTTTGTGTTTCAGGTACGCCGACAGCGACCAATAGCCGTAGCCATAGCGCGCACGCCAGTGGTTGAGCCAGCGATTGAGGGTCAGGGTGAATTCGTAAGCGGAGTCGCCGAGAAAGGCCAGCCAGCGGTGATATCGGGTGATCACATCGAACTGATCGCCGTGAATCACCAGCAGATGCCGACCATCGGCCGTGACATGCACGGCCTCGTCGACCAACTGGATATTGCCCAGAATCAGCTTCGAATAACGGCGGAGGAATTCGTCATGGTTGCCGGTGACGTAGATTACCTCGGTGCCGCGCTTGCTCATGGTCAGCAAGCGGCGGATCACGTTGGTATGCGCTTGCGGCCAGTACATGCCGCCGCGTAGCTTCCAACCGTCAATGATGTCGCCAACCAGGTAAATCTTGTCGGCGTGATAGCCCTTGAGAAATTGCGACAAGTGCTCGGCCTGACAATCCCGCGTGCCCAGGTGCACGTCGGAGATCCACAGGGTTCGCACGCGTTGTTTGCGACTGGGTCTGGCGAGCTCGGCGCTGGTCATGGGCAACCCTCTGCGATGTTTTCGCCACTCTGCGCGCGCTCGGTTAATCGACCATGACAAGCATGAGTCAGTCCTGTGACAACGCATCCGGCGTGCGCCGGTGTAGACTGGCGATCACTTCGGAGACCACCTGCCATGCGACCGATCCTCACCTTGCGTCAGTACACCCACGACTTGATCGTCCACAGCCACGACCACGCGCAACTGGTGTTCGGACTGTCCGGTGCGCTGGATTTCGAGGTCGAAGGCTGTGGCAGTCAGGTGCGCCAGCAAAGCTTTGTGGTGGTCCCGTCCGGCGCTCATCATGCCTGCGGCAGTCCCAACGGCAGCCGCTGTCTGGTACTGGATATCCCGGACGGCCAATGGCTGACGGATTCACTGGGCGAGCATGCCGACGCCAGCCATCGTCTGCTCGATCAACCGGCGCGCTTGTCGCTGGATTCGGGGCAAAGTCAGTTGGTCAGCTGGCTGGCAAACAGTCCGGTCAGCGATCCATTGATTGCCCAGCAAGGCGCGGTGTTGCTGCTGGCCAGTCTGAATCACGCGCAACCTGCGGAACACGCCATTCGCCGCTTGCCCTATGCCGCGCTGGATGCGCACATCGAGCAGTACGCCGCTTATCCATTGCAAGTCGCCGATCTGGCGCGAGTGGCGGGGTTGTCCAGCGCGCGCCTGCATGCACGGTTCATGGCCGAATGCGGGCAGACGCCGATGGATTACATCCGCAGCCGACGCCTGCATCTGGCCGTGCAAATGCTACGCGACACAGCCCTGCCGATCGGGGAAGTTGCCAGTCGCGTCGGCTACAACTCGCAGAGTGCCTTCTCGGCCGCCGTCTTGCGTGAGTTCGGTTCGTCACCCGGCCAGCTTCGGCGCGATTCCTGCGACAAACGACGATAGTCTGCCGACAGACTTTCGACCTTCCCCGGCTCATTATGTGTCCACTGCTGATCATTCCCACGCGCAGCAAAGGAATGCAGCCCGTGACGCTCCGCGTCACTGGACGCAGAGCGTCCCTAGAGGCGTTACCACGCAGAGCGTGGGAACGATCAAGAATTGTGTTTGAGATAGAAGGATTTCGATGACTCCGCGTACCGCCCTCGGCGCTCTGCACATTGGCGCTTTGATGTTTGGCCTGACGGGTGTGTTGGGCAAACTCGCTGCTGCGTCCCCCGCTGTGATCGTCTTTGGACGCGCGGCTTTCGCCGTGCTCGCCCTGGCATTTTTTGCCCGTTTCGCCAGTCAGCACGGCTGGCAAAAACTTCAGGCCGTGGACTGGCGCCGCCTCGCCCTCAGCGGCGTGTTGCTGGCCGGGCACTGGGTGAGTTTCTTCCTGTCTGTGAAGATCGCCGGTGTCGCCATCGCAACATTGGGCTTTGCCAGTTTCCCGGCCTTCACGGTGATTCTTGAAGGGCTGATCTTCCGAGAACGCATCCGTGCCAATGAAATTGTGCTGGTGGTGTTGGTCAGCATCGGCCTGATTCTGGTGACCCCAGCCTTCGATCTCGGCAGCGGCGCGACCATCGGTTTGCTTTGGTCGGTGCTGTCGGGGCTGTTGTTCTCGCTGTTGTCACTGACTAACCGCGCCAGCTCCGGGCGGATTCCGGCGGTACAGGCGGCGTTGTGTCAAAACGTCGTGGTGGCGCTGTGTCTGCTGCCGGTTGCAGCACCGCTACTCAGCGAAGTACGGGCACTCGACTGGCTGTGGATCGCCCTGCTCGGGGTGTTCTGTACCGGCGTCGCGCACAGCCTGTTCGTCGCCAGCCTGGCGGTGATCAAGGCGCGCACGGCGGCGGTGGTGTTTGCCATGGAACCGGTCTACGGCATCACCGTCGCCTGGCTGCTGTTCAATGAAAACCCGACGCCGAAGATGTTGCTCGGCGGCGCATTGATCATTATCGCCATCGTTGTGTCAGCACGGATGTCAGGCCACGCCGACAAGAAAGCCGTCGCCGCCGAGGCCGCGTCTCACTGAGTGCGGTCGTTGTGACCGAGGTCGCGGTCAGGATCGATCTGATCGCGAACCCGCTGCTTCAACACCTTGGCCTCGGGAAAACCGCCATCAGCCTTGCGTTCCCAGATCTGCACGCCGTCGCAGGTGATGTGAAATACCCCGCCGGTGCCGGGTACCAGGGAGACTTTGCCGAGGTCATCACCAAAGGTGCTGAGCAGTTCCTGCGCCAGCCACGCCGCGCGCAGCAGCCACTGGCATTGGGTGCAATAGGTGATGACAACTTCTGCTTTTGCGACAGTCATGTTCGCTGAAACTCCTGAGACAGAGGGCGCCGCTATAATAGCCGGCTTTATTGCTTGCCCAGAGACTCACAATGCGCCGTCTGCTGTTCTGCCTGCTGCTTGGTTTGCTTCCACTGTTTGTTCACGCCAGTGACGCGCCGCGACCGAAAGTCGGCCTGGTGCTGTCCGGCGGCGCCGCGCGTGGTCTGGCGCACATCGGTGTGCTCAAAGCCCTGGAAGAGCAAGGCATCAAAATCGATGCGATCGCCGGCACCAGCATGGGCGCGGTGGTCGGCGGGCTGTACGCCTCGGGCTACAAGATCGATGAGCTGGAAAAACTCGCGCTGAACATCGACTGGCAAGCCGCATTGTCCGACGCCCCGCCGCGCGAGGACGTGCCGTTTCGACGCAAACAGGATGACCGCGACTTTCTGGTGAAACAGAAACTCAGCTTTCGCGACGACGGCAGTCTCGGCCTGCCTCTGGGTGTGATTCAGGGCCAGAACCTCGCGCTACTGCTGGAAAGCCTGCTGGCCCACACCAGCGATACCCGGGACTTCGACAAACTGCCGATCCCGTTCCGCGCTGTGGCCACCGACATTGCCAATGGCGAAAAAGTGGTGTTCCGCAAAGGCCACTTGCCTCAGGTGATCCGCGCCAGCATGTCGATCCCGGCGGTGTTCGCCCCGGTCGAGCTCGACGGCCGGCTGTTGGTGGACGGCGGTATGACCGACAATATCCCGCTGGATGTCGCGCGGGAAATGGGCGTTGACGTGGCCATCGTCGTCGACATCGGCACACCGCTGCGCAACCGCAAGCAACTGACCACCGTGGTCGATGTGCTGAACCAGTCGATCACTCTGATGACCCGCAGTAACTCCGAAGAACAACTGGCCGCGCTGAAATCCTCCGATGTACTGATCCAGCCCGCGCTGGCCGCATTCGGTGTCACCGATTTCGGTAAAGCCCAGGACATGATCGACGCCGGTTACCGCGCGACCCGCATCCTCGATGCGCGCCTCGCCGTGCTCAAACCCAAGGAATCCCAAGACGCCGAACTCGCTGCCGCCCGTTCCCCGGGGCAGCGCACGCCGATCATCACCGCGATCCGCGTCGAGAATGACTCAAAAGTCGACGACGACGTGATCCGCTACTACATTCGCCAGCACATTGGCGAGCCGCTGGACCTGGGGCGATTGCACTCGGACATGGGCACCTTGTATGGCCTCGACTACTTCGAACAAGTGCAGTACCGCGTGGTGCACAAGGGCCAGGACCACACACTGGTAATCAGTGCTCGGGGCAAGCGCAGCGGCACCGATTACCTGCGGGTCGGCCTCAATCTGTCCGACGACATGCGTGGCGATAGCGCCTTCAACCTCGGGGCCAGTTACCGCATCAACGGCATCAACCGCCTCGGCGCGGAATGGCTGACCCGCGCGCAGATTGGTGACAAACAAGAGCTGTATACCGAGTTCTATCAACCACTGGACGTCGGTTCGCGCTATTTCGTCGCACCGTACGCCTCGTTTGAAGCACAGAACGTCGAGGCGGTGCTCGATAACGATCCGATCGCACAGTACCGCGTCGAGCGCTACGGTTTCGGCCTTAACTTCGGTCGCCAGATCGGCAACAACGGCGAAGTGCGGTTCGGTGTCGGCGAGGCCTGGGGCAAGGCCGATGTGCGCATTGGTGATCAGGACCTGCCGAGTGAAAACTTCAACGAAGGCTTCTATGCGCTGAAGTATTCGTACGACTCACTGGATAACGTCTACTTCCCTCACGAAGGCAAGGACGTCAGCCTGACGCTGATGCAGTTCGAACCGGGGCTGGGTTCGGATACGCGTTATAGACAGTGGGAGTTCAAACTCGACAAAGCCATGAGCCGTGGCCCGGACACGCTGATTCTCGGAGGGCGCTACGGGCGTACGCTGAACGATGCCAACGTGGTGACGTCGAGCTTTCTGCTCGGCGGCGCGCGGCAATTGTCGGGGTTCCGTGAAGACGCCATTTCCGGGCAAAACGTCAGCCTGATGCGCGCGGTGTACTACCGTCGGTTGACGCCGCGCTCGTATCTGCCGCTGGACTTTCCGCTGTATGCCGGCGCCTCGCTGGAGCGTGGGCGGGCGTGGAACAACGACAATGAGTTCGACAGTGGCTACATCAACGCCGCCAGCGTGTTCATTGGTTTTGACACGCCGCTGGGGCCGTTGAATTTCAGTTACGGGTTGAATGATGCGAATGAGCAGGCGGTTTATCTGAACCTTGGCCAGACCTTCTGACCGGGTCAGGAATTGATGTTGTCTGACCGTCAGTCTTCGCGAGCAGGCTCGCTCCCACAATGGTTCTGCGAATACAGTTCAAATGTGGGAGCGAGCCTGCTCGCGAAAACGATATCAGCGCCACCGCAAATCAATCGGGTATTAGCGAATCCCCGCCAGCAACGTCCGCGCCGTTTGCTTCAAAGGTTCATCGCCCTCTTTGAGCAGCTCATTGAGCAACGCAATCGCACTGTCGATATCACCGTCATCAATGCAGGTCTGCGCCTGTTCGAGTTTTCCGGAGTTTTCGTCGTGTAGCGGCTCAGGTGCCTGCAAGTCCAACGGTTGCAACACCAGAGACGGCTCGGCATCGGCAAACTCATTGAGAAAATCTTCATCCAGCGGCTCGGCGTCCGGCTCAGGGATCCACTCAAGTTCAGCGTCCTCGCCGGCCGCTTCCGGCAGTTCAAAATCCTGAGGCAGTATTTTCAGGCTGGAGCCCAGCGCCGAGGTGTCTGCCGCTTGCTCAGTAGTGGCCGTGCGGCTGTCTTCCAAATCCCAACTGGAATCCATCGACAGCTCGCCCAGATTCAACTCGAAATCATCTTCAGGCGCCGGTTGGGCAGTGACAGCAGGCGCCACCGCAATGATGGGCGCCACCGCGGCCAACGGTTCGGCACCCGCCAGTTTCGGATGTCGAACACGAACATCCTGTAACGTCTGGGCATCCACACCCTGTTCACGCAACTGACTTTCCTGCTGTTCATACACGGCGCTGTCACCCTGACGCCCCAAGACTTCGAGCAACTGCAAACCGATATCGGTGCGCTCCGGCTCTTTGTGCAAAGCGTCGCGCAATAACCCAGCAGCTTCGCCCAAGCGGCCGTAGGCCAGATAGATTCCTACCGCCTCCAGCACATCGCCCGCTGCCGGTTCTTCACGGTGTTGGGTTGAGGTGTGAGCCCTGACAGACTCTGCGTTTTCGACTTCATCTACCTCAGGTTCCTCGCTCTGCGGCAACTGCGGCAGCGGTCGATCAGCCTGTTGCGACTGTTGCCGTCGACGGTGCACAAACAGCCCGGCCAAGGCCCCCAACAACAGCAACAGGCCCGCGAACAATGGCCAGTTCAAACCGTCATCTGTGGACTCAACAGGTGCCACAACCGGGGCAGGTGCCGGAGCGACTTCGGTAGGTGGCGGTGCTTTCCTGAGTTCGATCAATTGCGTTTGCAGCTCAGTAATCTGCTTCTTGCCAGCAGCAATCTGCACATCCTGCGTCTGCAGTTTGGCGTTCAGCTCATCGACGCTCTTTTGCAATTGCTGATTCAGCAACGCACTGGCAGCCAGTTGCTCGGCGAGTGCATCGTTGGCCGGCGGATTTGCAGGCGTTGGCGCGGGCACGGCATCGCGTTTGGCCTGAGGTGCCTGCGGCGCTGCGACAACAGGCTCGACGCTGGGAAACGCGGAAGATTGTGCACGCGGATCCGGTTCATCGGTGGCCAGCACGATACCCGGCGACCCCGGAGGGTCGATCAACACCGTGTACTCACGCAGCAAACGGCCATTGGGCTGATTGAGCTGCACAAGGAAATTCAGAAAGGGTTCGTTGACTGGTTTGCTTGACGTGACCCGGATCATCTGGCGATTGCCATGCAGGATCGGGATGAACTTGAGGTCGTTGAGGAAGAACACCCGCTCAACCCCGGCCTCGGCGAATTCATCCGCCGTGGCCAGGCGCACCGTCAGATCGTTTTGCGTCAGCCCGCCGACATCGACCAACGCGATATCGGCCTTGAGCGGCTGATTGAGGCCTGAATGAACGGTGATATCACCTAGCCCCACAGCCATCGACCAGGCCGAATAGCTGAATACGCCAGCGGCCAGCAGCCATTTGGCGCCACCGCGCAGTACCACGTGCCGACTTGCGAGCATGAGCATCCCTTAAATAAGCAAAACCGACTTCTATGCGTTCGCACATCCGGTACGAACACGATATTGCCCAGTAGTTCTTATAGTCGGCTCAGCGCGATCTCTCAAAGATACGGCACGTGGATGTGCCTCAAGATTTTTCCAGGTTGGCCAAAATGTGCCCATGAACCCGCATGCACACTTTCAAATCCGCCTCGTCGACGCCTTCGAACAACTCGTGTCGCAGTTGTGTGGCAATGGTTTCGATTTGTTCGATCAGCGGCAGGGCCGGTGCGCAGAGGACGATTTTTTTCGCCCGGCGGTCTTCCATCACGGACTGGCGTTGCACCAGGCCCTGGCTTTCCAGACTGTCGAGCAAGCGTGCGAGGGTCGGCCCTTCGACGCCAACGCTCTGCGCCAGCTCGCGTTGGGTCGGCGCTTCTTCAAAACGCGCCAGATGCAGCAGCACCAGCCAGCGCGCCTGGGACAGACCCAGCCCGGCCAGTCGGCGGTCCAGTTCGGCACGCCAGCCACGGGACATCTGGGCCAGTTGCATGCCAAAGCGGTGTTGATCGGTTAACGGCATAAAACACTCACGGTTAGACTGAAAATAAAGAAAATCTAATTATTAGCCAGCTAAGCATGAGCTGCAGTTATAGGCAAGTGGCGGTCTGTACTGAATCGTTACATCTTGAGGCTCCCTCACCCTAACCCTCTCCCAAAGGGAGAGGGGACTGAATGGGGGGATGCTTTAGATATTCAGCGACTTGGGAATGCTTTGCTGAATCCGGAATTGGACGGCCCTCACCCTAGCCCTCTCCCAGAGGGAGAGGGGACTGAATGGGGGGATGCTTTAGATATTCAGCGACTTGGGAGTGCTTTGCTGAATCCGGAATTGGACGGCCCTCACCCTAGCCCTCTCCCAGAGGGAGAGGGGACTGAATGGGGGGATGCTTTAGATATTCAGCGACTTGGGAGTGCTTTGCTGAATCCGGAATTGGACGGCCCTCACCCTAGCCCTCTCCCAGAGGGAGAGGGGACTGAATGGGGGATGGTTCAGGGTTACGCCGACCTGATCCTGCTTTACCGAATCCATAATCGACTGGTTCTTTCAGGTCGATGTCAAACCTCAGACGCCTCGGTCGGCCCCCTCTCCCTCTGGGAGAGGGCTGGGGTGAGGGTCGAGACCGAATTTCACATCTCGAATTCCGACTGCAACGCAGCCCTCACGCAGTAAAGCACGCCTTCCGGCACACGTCCGGCAAACAGCTCCGCAACCTCAGCGACCGATGGCAACTCGCCCTCGCCATCAAGGAACGCGTCCTGCACTTCGCCCATCAACTCTTCCGGCAAGTCCAGCGCTTGCTCGAGCGACAACTGCTGCTTGCCAATGGCCTCAGCGAGCATCGTGTACACATTTTTTTCCGAGCACTGCAACTGCCCGGCGATCTGCAGCGGCGTCATGCCGGCGCGGGCCAGGGTGATCAATTCGTGGCGCACATCGGCCACCGCTTTTGGCGCCTCGGCCTCGCCACCGAGCACTTCGAGGAAGGCATCACCGTAGCGCTCCAGCTTGCGTGCGCCGACACCGCTGACCCGGGCCATTTCCGCCAGCGAGGTCGGCTGGCTGCGGAGCATTTCCAACAACGTGGAATCGGGGAAGATAACGTACGGCGGCACGCCATGCTCTTCGGCCAACTTGCGCCGCAGGGCGCGCAAGGCTTCCCACTGTTCGCGCTCTTCGCCGCGCACCAGTTGGCTGGCTGGGCTCTTGCTGGCGGTTTTGGCCGTAACCTGCGGTTTGAGGTCGCGGCGCAGCTCCAGCGTGACCTCGCCCTTGAGCAATGGCCGGCAACTGTCATTCAAACGCAGACCGCCATAACCTTCGTGATCGACATCCGCCAGACCGCGCGCCACCAATTGACGGAACAGCGAGCGCCACTCGCTCTCGCTCAACGCCTTGCCGACGCCCCACACCGACAGATGCTGATGGCCGAAACTGCGGATTTTTTCGTTGTCCTTGCCCAACAGCACATCAACCAGATGACCTACGCCATAACGCTGGCCGGTACGGAAAATCGCCGACAAGGCCTGACGTGCAGGCTCGGTGGCGTCCCAGGTCTGCACGCCGTCAACACAGTTGTCGCAATGGCCACACGGCTCGGGCATGTCTTCATCGAAGTACGCCAGCAGGGTCTGACGACGGCAGCGGGTCTCTTCACAAAGCGACAGCATGGCGTCGAGCTTGTGTTGCTCCAGACGCTTGTGCCGCTCGTCGCCTTCGGAGTTCTGCAGCATCTGCTTGAGCATCACCACGTCTTGCAGACCGTAGGCCATCCAGGCATCTGCCGGCAGACCGTCACGACCGCCGCGCCCGGTTTCCTGGTAATACGCCTCAAGGGATTTCGGCAAGTCGAGGTGGGCGACGAAACGCACGTTGGGCTTGTCGATGCCCATGCCGAACGCCACGGTAGCGACCATGATCAAGCCTTCCTCGTTGAGGAAGCGTTTCTGATTGAAGGCGCGCAGATCATTGGGCAGACCAGCGTGATACGGCAACGCCGGGAAGCCCTGCTCGCTGAGGAATGCCGCGACTTCCTCGACTTTCTTGCGCGACAGGCAATAGACAATGCCGGCATCGCTGCGCCGCTCAGCGAGGAACGCCAGCAACTGCTTGCGTGGCTGCTCTTTGGGCACGATGCGGTAAAAGATGTTCGGGCGGTCGAAGCTCGACAGGAAGCGTTCGGCATTCTGCAGATGCAGGCGCGTGACGATTTCTTCGCGGGTACGCTTGTCGGCGGTGGCGGTCAGGGCGATGCGCGGTACGTCGGGAAACATCTCGGCCAACTGGCCCAGCTGCAGGTATTCCGGACGGAAATCGTGACCCCATTGCGACACGCAGTGCGCTTCGTCAATGGCGAACAACGCAATGTTCAAGCCTTGCAGGAACGACAGCATGCGCGGCTGCACCAGACGCTCGGGCGCCAGATACAACATCTTCACTTCGCCGCGCTTGATCCGCGCTGCGAGGTCACGCTGCTGTTCAGCGCTCAGGGTGGAGTTCAGCGCGGCGGCGGCCACACCGAGCTCTTCGAGGGTGGCGACCTGATCGTCCATCAGCGCAATCAGCGGCGACACCACCACCGCCAGGCCATCGCGCAACAGCGCCGGCACCTGAAAGCACAGGGACTTGCCGCCACCGGTAGGCATCAGCACCAGCGCATCACCGCCACTGGCCACGCGCTCAATGATTGCACCCTGACGGCCACGGAAACTGTCGTAGCCGAAGATGTCCTTGAGGACGCGTTGAGCCTGTTCGAGCATAAAAACTCCAAAAATCTACCGATACATCCCTGCGCAGGCTGGTTCAGAACAGCCGGAGCTGCTTAAACAAAACGTAAGAGCGCATTGCACGACAACCGCAATGCGGGCAGGGATCGCAAAACGCGGCAGTATACCCGAGCCCTCCCCTGCACAGGGCGACACCCGTCGATACAATCGCTGATACCTGTGTAGGAGCTGCCGAAGGCTGCGATCTTTTGATCATGTCTTTATTAAAAGCAAATCAAAAGATCGCAGCCTTCGGCAGCTCCTACAGGGTGTATGCAGGGTATGACAGGTCAAATCTGCCATGCGGCTGGCTTGAGCGCGCAAGAAGGCCTAGAATTCCCGCATTGTTTATTCCCCAAGGTAGCCCCGTAATGTCCTTCGCTGAGCAACTGACCCGCCTGCAAGTTTTCCTTGACGCCGACGAGCTGCATGACGAGGCGCTGGATTACGTGGCCGCTCACGGCTACCTGACCGCGCTGTCGATCTGCGCTGAAGACGTACCGGAGCGTGAGTGGATCGACGCCCTGTTCGCCGAAGAGCCGCATTACAGCAGCGACGCCCAGCGCGAAGAGATCGAAGCCACCCTGATCGGCCTCAAGGCACACATCGCCCGTCAACTGGCCTCGGATGAAGAGTTCGAACTGCCATGCGAACTGGACCTGGGCGACGAGCCTGATGATTCCGAACTGCGCGGCTGGTGCATCGGTTTCATGGAAGGCGTGTTCCTGC